>DSTMR04002__coassemble_632_pt1 | contig 70782 bp, 60 predicted proteins | sample DSTMR04002__metabat2_low_PE_040 | metagenome-assembled genome bin DSTMR04002
CGCTCATGCCCCCGTGATCGTCCCAATGGTCTTGCACTGTGCCCTGGGACGCGTTCACTCCCAGGCTCTTCGGCAGGGAGACTGTTTCCCCGCAGGCGGCGCTCCACAGGGCCAGCAGGAGAGCCAAGCATAACAGCATCGATCGTTTCACAGCGCTCATCTCCTTTTTTCCCAGTTATACCACTTTTTCCCGAAACCCGCAAGGTCCTGACTTTTCCGGCGAAAACTGGGTGTTGACAAAACACCTATTGACCGCTATAATGAAGAAAGACTTTTATCAATAAAGAGAGGTACATACTGACATGGACGACGGCGACAGTCACCCTGCCAGCGACAACTTTAACCAGATACAATGCGTGGAGAAGCATAACTTGCTGCTGCGGCCCTGGAGAGGCGCGGCGGCAGGCTATGCTTTTTTGTGCTTTCCTGGAAAGTTTTATCCCCGAAACTAGCGGGCAGGCGCTGCAAGCAGAGCGAGAAGAGAGAATCAGCAACACATAAAAAGGAGTGCACATTTTTTGGAAATCTTACTGCAAGTTATACTGATATTGGTCAACGCCTTTTTCGCCGGCACGGAAATGGCTGTTGTGTCCCTAAACGCCACCAAGCTGCGAAAAATGCAGGAGGAAGGCGACAAAATTGCCGGGAAACTGTTGAGCATGGTGGAGGATTCCTCCGCCTTCCTGTCCACCATCCAGGTGGCCATTACCCTGGCCGGCTACCTGGGCGCCGCCTTTGCCGGCGAGAACTTTGCCCCGGTGCTTTCCAGCTGGCTGTACAACGACCTGGGCTTCCAGCTCATCCCCCTAACCGCCTTAAACAGCGTTGCCATCATCATCATCACCATTATCCTGTCCTACTTCACGCTGGTGTTTGGCGAGCTGGTTCCCAAGCGCATTGCCCTGCAAAAGTCCTATGAATGGGCCAAAATGGCCTGCGGGGTCATCCGGGGCATGGCCTTTGTGCTGCGGCCGGTTATCTGGCTGCTGTCTGTCTCGGTCAACGGCGTGCTGCGCCTGCTGCACATGAAGGTGGAGGCCGAGGAGGAAAACGTCACCGAGGATGAAATCCGCATGATGGTGGACCTGGGCGGCGAGAAGGGCGCCATTGACGAGGACGAGCAGGAGTGGATTCAAAACGTGTTCGACTTTGGCGACAGCTCCGTGCGGGAATCCATGACGCCCCGCAGCGACATGGACGCCCTGGACATTGAATCCACCGACGGGGAAATTTTGGAGATGATTCAGGAGACGGGCCGCAGCCGCTTCCCCGTGTACGAGGAGAGCGTGGACACCATTCTGGGCATTTTAAACGTGCGGGACTACCTGCTGGACCGCAACGCCGGGAAGAACACCGCCTTAAAGGACCTGCTGCGGCCGGCCTACTTTGTGCCGGAAACCATGAAGGCCGACAACCTCTTTAAGGAGATGCAGAAGGAGAAGGTGCACATCGCCGTGGTGGTGGATGAATACGGCGGCACCGAGGGCATCATCACCATGGAGGACCTGCTGGAGGAGATTGTGGGCAACATCTACGATGAGTTCGACAAGGCCGAGCAGCCGGAGATTGTGCCCCTGGGCGAGAACCAGTGGCGCATCGCGGGCTCCACGCCCATCAGCACCTTGGTGGACGACCTGGAGCTGCCCCTGCCGGAAAGCGACGACTACGACACCCTGGGCGGCCTTATCGTCACCCGGCTCAACGCCATCCCCAAGGACGGCGAGCAGTTCGACATGGAGATTGACGGCGTGGCCCTGCACATTGAGAAGATAGAGGACCACCGCATTGAAAGCGTGGTGGCCACCCTTCTGCCCAAGGAGGAGCCGGAGGAAAAGTAAGCAAAAAAGAAGGACATCCAAGGGAGGCTGAACCGCCCCATATTGCGCGGACAGTACAAAAAAGACCCCTGGTAGGAAATAGCATGTTTTAGTCGGAGAGGCGTTGCGTCAGCGGCGCCTCTCCAGTTTTGAGCTGGATGCGCTCGTGGTTGTAAAAATAGATGTACCGGTCAATCATTTCGTTGGCTTCCGAGAAGGTAGCCGGCTTGTGTCCGTAGATACATTCTGTTTTGAGGATTCTGATATTTTACCCTCGGCCTCACTTCCTTTCTGCGAACTGCAGAAAATCCCGCAGCAGCTTGTTTTCCATCCGTAAACGCGCAATCTCATACGCCTGCTCCGTGGCCACATCTCTTGGTGCGGCATCTTTCCGCGGCCTCCCTTTGGCCGCGGAACAATCCCCGCTTCCAGCTTTCGCCGCTTCTCACGCTGCCGATTCAGCAGCCTTTTTACCACATACTTGTCCTTGAATCCAAAATACTCCGCTACTTCACGCTGCGTTTTCCCTTCCGCCATCATTGCTTCTATTTCCGGAAGTAGCATTTGAACATGTGTATAATTCCGTTTTTCCATAACAATACCCCCCTGATGTAGTACTTCTATTTTCCTACATCAGGGGGGTATTGTCTTTTTTACTGGACCTGTTCACAGTGGACAGGGCTTTTTCTATGGGCGGCTCCCCTCCCGCTGGCGGAACTGGCTGGGGGACAGGCCAAAGCTTTCCCGGAACGCCCGGATAAAGTTGTTGGCGTCCCCAAAGCCGCACTGGAAGGCTATTTGAGAGACGGGCAAGTCCGAGTTCTCCAGCAGCTCCTGGGCGTAGGAGAGGCGGTTGAGCAGCAAATACTGCTTGGGGCTGTAGCCCACCTGCTTTTTAAACAGGTGGGTCATGTAGCAGTGGTTCATGTAAAAGGCCTTGGCCAGGTCGGAGATGCGCAAGTCCTCGGCAAAGTGGCTTTCGATGTACCGCTGCACCTCCCGCACACGGCCCGCGGCGCCGGTCTCCAAGGGGGCGAAGTTCTGGGGGCAGGCCCGGTACACGTGGATGAGCACCTCCTCCAGCAAGGCGCGCACCATCGGCTCCCCATAGGGTGCGGGGGAATCCCACTCCGCCAGCAGCCGGGCGAACAGGCGCTCCGGCTCGGGGGCGGCCCCGCCTAGGGACACGCAGTGGGAAAAGCCCTGGGGCCGGTTTTGGAAAATCCCCGGCAAGGGCGAGGAGGGGAAGGCCCGCTCCACCTCCGCCGCCTGGACCATGGCGAAGTACCGCCGGTAGGGCCTGCGGCGGACGCGCACCTCGTGCTGCTCGTAGCTGCTGATGAACACCAGGGAGTTCTCCTCCGCCACATAGCTTTTGCCATCGATGACAAACTCCGCCGCCCCCGCGGAGACGAACACCATCTCGCAGGAGAGGTGGTAGTGGCTGTGGGGGGTCTGGTCCGCCTGGCTGTAGCGCATCTGGGAGATGAGAGGCGTTTTCATAGGTTACGCCATGGTTTCCAGCATAGAGAGGGTGACCTGGTACCGGGTGGGCCGGCCCTGGATAAGGCGCTGGTACTCCTCCTCCATGTAGACGCCCATGCGGGCCACCTCGTTGTGCATGCTCCCGGCGATGTGGGGGGAGAGGAACACGTTCTCCTGGGTGAGCAGGGGGCTGCCCTCCTCCGGGGGCTCCGGCCAGGTGACGTCCAGCAAGGCGGTGCGGCCGGGCTCCTCCTGCAGGGCGCGGAGCAAATCCGCCTCCACCACCTGGGCGCCCCGGCCGGTGTTGATAAAGGTGGCGTTGGGCTTCATCCGGGAGAACAAGCCGTAGGTGAGCATCCCCTGGGTGGCGGGCAGGTTGGCGATGTGGTTGGAGATGGTCTGGCACTGGGAGAAAATCTCCTCCAAGGTGGCGCGCTTGGCCCCCAGGGCCTGGAGCTTCTCGTCGCTGGCAAAGGGGTCGTAGGCCAACGTCTCCAAATCGTAGGCTTTCAGCATCTCCAGCACCCGGGAGCCTATCATCCCCGCACCCAAAATTCCCACCTTCACGTGGTAGTTGCAGGGGAAGGTGTTGCTGTAGCTGTCAAAAGCGGCGCGGCCCGCCCGCTCCTGGCGGCGCAGGCCCTGGAAGTACCCCTTCCCCGCCAGGAGAATCTGGGCCACGGTGAACTCCGCCACAGGCACGGCGTTGGCCGCCCAGGCGCTGAACACCTGTACCCCGGCCTCCAGGTACTCCCTGGCAAAGCCCTGCACAGAGCCGGCGGCGTAAAACACCGCCTTAAGGCTGGGGAAATACGCCCGAATCTGCTCCTTCCCCAGGGCGGGCATGCCCCAGGTGGAAAAGAGGTAGGCCACCTCCCGCAGCTCCTCTTTCCGGGCGGGCAGCTCCTCCTCCAGCAGGACCCCCGGCAGGAAATCCAGGGCGGCGGAAAGCCTCTCCCGGGTGGGGGCATCGTAGGCGACGGAAAGCTTGTTCTCTTGGCTCACATTGATAAACGCGGCGCACTCTTTCATAAACATCTCCTCCTTTTACTTGGAAAAACGGCTGGCCCAGGCGCGCAGCGTCCGCGCGTCCCGGCGGAAGGCTTCCTCGCTGTCCTCCTGGACGAACTCCAGCAGCAGGCAGCGCTCCTTCTGGGCGGGGGCCAGGTGGGTTAGATACTCCTCCCAGCGGGCGGCCCCTGCCTCCAAGGGGTGGCGGACATTGGCCCCGGTCCAGGTGAACACGTGGACGGTGGAAATCCAGGGCAGCAGGGCGTCGATTTCCGCCAGCTGCTCCCCCTGGGAGATGTCCGGGTTGGGCTGCCAGTAGGTGGTGAGGCCGGGACGCCCCACGGCCTCCAGCAAAGCCCGGGCGCCCTCTTTGGTCTGGGTGGCGGTGCCCCGGTGGTACTCCAGCCCCAGGGCCAGCCCGGCGGCGGCCGCCTGGTCCACGGCCTGGCCCAGCTGGACCGCCAGGGCCTCCCGCTCCTGGGGGGAGGCCTCCTCCCAGGGCTTTGTGCCCGCCCACACCCGGATGCGGGGCGCCTCCAAGGCCAAAGCGCTCTCCAGCACCGGGGTGAAATCCTCCCCAGGCTGGCACCGGTAGTAGGAGCCGTAGGACAGCACCTCCAGCCCGGCCTGGCGGGTCAGCTGGGCGGCGCGGCGGGCTGCCTCCCTGTCCCCGGGGGGCACGTGGACGTCCCCGCCCCACTCCACGCCGGAAAGCCCCGCCTCCGCTGTCAGGGCGGCGATTTCCTCCACGGACTTCTGCCGGAAGGTCACAGAGACAAGGCCTGTTTTCACCTGTGCCATAGACATACCCCTTTCCCACTATCGCGGTTTCCTCGTGGAATAGTATACCTGAACCGCGGCGGTTCTGTATCGCCCTTTTTTGCTGTGTGGTATGCAGAATTTGTCTTTTCCAAAATGGGCGTTTTGGGAAAAAAGCAAATTTTGCATGGTTTTCCCAAAGGAAACACTGGATTTTTCCCCGAAACCATTTTATCATGGAAGGCAAAGAAAGCAAAGCGGGGAAAGTAAATTTTCCCCACCATCCAGGAGGTTGGAAACCATGTTTCACTATCAAACCGTGGAAGAGCTGCGCCAGGCCGCCCAAGAGGAGGGCGTCACACTGCCCCTGGGCGGGGACCTGTCCCCCCTGGGGCAAGAGCTGGAGGTACAGGGGGTGAAACTCCCCAACCGGGTGGCCATCCAGCCCATGGAGGGCTGCGACGGCACCGCCGACGGCAAGCCCGGGGAGCTGACACTGCGCCGGTATGACAAATTCGCCCGCAGCGGGGCGGGGCTGCTGTGGGAGGAGGCCACCGCCGTCTGGGAGGAGGCCCGGGCCAATCCCCGGCAGCTGTGGATAAAAGAGGAGAACGTGGGGGCTTTCCAGGCCATGAACCAGCGCATCCGGGAGCTCTCCCAAAAGGAGAACGGCTTCGCGCCGGTGATTATCATGCAGGCCACCCACTCCGGGCGGTACAGCAAGCCCCAGGGCGTGCCCGCGCCGCTGATTGCCTACAACAACCCCCTCTTTGAAAAGGACGGCCCCATCCCCCAGGAGCGCATCGTCTCCGACGACTACCTCCACCGCCTGGTGGAGCGCATGGGCGAGGCCGCCCGCCTGGCCCAGCGGGCCGGGTTCGACGGGATAGATTTGAAGTCCTGCCACCGGTACCTGGGCAGCGAGCTGCTCTCCGCCTACAACCGGCCCGGGGGCTTTGGGGGCAGCTTTGAGAACCGCACCCGCTTTCTGCGGGAGAGCGTCCAGGCTGCCAAGGCCGCGGTGACCGGGGACTTCCTTATCACCTCCCGCCTAAACGTCTACGACGGCTTCCCCTACCCCTACGGCTTTGGGGTCAGCACCAAGGGCGGCCTGGAGCCGGACCTCACCGAGCCTTTGAAATTGGTGGGCATCCTCCACCAGGAGCTGGGCATGGGCCTGCTGGACGTGACCATCGGCAACCCCTACGTGAACCCCCACGTCAACCGCCCCGCCGACGCCCAGCCCTATCCCCTGCCGGAATCCCCCCTGGTAGGCCTGGGCCGCATGCTGGCGTGCGTCAAAACCATCCAGCAGGCCTACCCCAGCCTGGCGGTGGTGGGCTCCGGGCTCAGCTACCCACGGCAGTTCGCCGGGCAGCTGGCGGCCGGTGCCTTGGAGCAGGGCTGCTTCCAGCTGGCGGGCTTTGGCCGCATGGCCTTTGCCTACCCCAACTTTGCCAAGGACATGCTCTCCGGCAAGGGGCTGGACCCCAAGCAGTGCTGCGTGGCCTGCGGCAAGTGCAGCCAGCTGATGCGCCTGGGCTCCATGGCCGGGTGTGTGGTGCGGGATTCCGTCTACACCGCCCTGTACCGGGAAGCCCAGCAAAAAGCCACATCCTAACCGCGAGAAAGGAGCGTTTCCCATGAAAAAGACAGCCATCGTCACCGGCGCCAGAAGGGGCATTGGCCTGGCCATTGCCAAAAAGCTGCTGGAGGGCGGCTACCGGGTGGTGCTGTGCGCCACCACGGCGGCCGGGGAGGTCACCACCCTGCTGGAGGAGCTCACCCGCCTGGGGGAGGCTTACTACCTTCGGTGCGACATCTCCCGCCCAGAGGACCGGGACAACCTGCTGGACCAGGTGCTGGAGCGCTTTGGCCGCCTGGACGTGCTGGTGAACAACGCCGGGGTTGCCTGCAAGCAGCGGCTGAGCATTTTAGAAACCACCCCAGAAAGCTTTGAGCGGCTGATGAAAGTCAACTGCGAGGGCACCTTCTTCCTGTGCCAGGGGGGCGCCAACCGGATGATTGCCTGCCAGCGGCAGAACCTGGAGGACTACCACCCCCGCATTGTGAACATCTCCTCCATTTCGGCCTACACCTCCTCCACCAACCGGGGGGAGTACTGCATCTCCAAGGCGGGCATCTCCATGATTACCCAGCTCTTCGCCGACGAACTGGCCAGCTACGGCATCCCCGTGTTCGAGGTGCGGCCGGGCATCATCGCCACGGACATGACCGCCCCGGTCCACGAGAAGTATGAGAAGCTCATCGCCCAGGGCGTCACGCCCATCCGGCGGTTTGGCCAGCCCGAGGACGTGGCCGACTGCGTGTGGGCCGCCTGCTCCGGCCTGCTGGACTTCGGCACCGGCACGGTCTTAAACGCCGACGGCGGCTTCCACCTGCGGAGGCTGTAAGGGATGAGGGAAATCACCTTGAGGGGCCAGCGGGTGGCCCTCTACGCTTTGGACACCGTGGTGGTGGGCTCGGGCTGCGCGGGCTTTAACGCCGCGGACACCCTGTTCGACTTGGGCCGGAGGGACATCGCCCTGCTCACCGAGGGGGTGAACATGGGCACCTCCCGGAACACAGGCAGCGACAAGCAGACCTATTACAAGCTCTCCCTGTGCGCCGACGCCCAGGACAGCGTCTACCAGCTGGCGGAAAACCTCTTTGCCGGGGGCAGCGTCAACGGGGACACGGCCCTGGCGGAGGCGGCGGGCTCGGTGCGCTCCTTTATGAAGCTGGTGAACCTGGGGGTGCCCTTCCCCACCAACCGCTACGGGGAATACGTGGGCTACAAGACCGACCACGACCCCCGGCAGCGGGCCACCTCCTGCGGGCCGCTGACCTCCAAAGTCATGACGGAAAAGCTGGAGGCCTCTGTGCGGCAAAAGGGCATCCCCCTGCTGGACGGCTTCCAGGCGGTGCGGCTGCTGGTGGAGGAGGGCCGCGTGGCAGGGCTTGTGGCTTTGGACAAAAGCCGCCTTTCCCAGGAGGACTGGGGCCTGGCGGTGTTCCTCTGCGGCCAGGTGGTGCTGGCCACCGGCGGCCCGGCCATCGCCTATGGGCGCACGGTCTACCCCCCCAGCCAGACGGGCTCCACCGGCCTGGCCCTGGAGGCCGGCGCCGCCGGGTGCAACCTGCAGGAGTGGCAGTACGGCCTGGCCTCTGTACAGTTCCGCTGGAACGTCTCCGGCACCTACCAGCAGGTGCTGCCCCGGTACATCTCCGTGGACGAGGAGGGCCGGGAGCGGGAGTTCCTGGCGGAAGCCTTGGGGGCCCAGCGGGCATTGGAGCTGGTGTTCCTCAAGGGCTACCAGTGGCCCTTTGACACCCAAAAGGTGGAGGGCTCCTCTTTGGTGGACTTGCTGGTCCACCGGGAAACCTCCCTGGGCCGCCGGGTGTTCCTGGATTTCCGCCAGAACCCCCAGGGGCTGGAGCAGGGCTTTGCCGCCCTCTCCCACGAGGCCCGGGAATACCTGGAGCGCTCGGGGGCCAGCCAGCCCACGCCCATCCAGCGGCTGGCCCACATGAATCCCAATGCCATCGAGCTGTACGCCGCCCACAGCATCGACCTGTGGAAGGAGCCCCTGGAGATTGCGCTGTGCGCCCAGCACAACAACGGCGGCCTGGCGGTGGACGCCCACTGGCAGAGCACCTTGCCCGGCCTGTACGTGGCCGGGGAGGCCGCCGGGACCTTTGGCGTCACCCGGCCGGGAGGCAGCGCCCTCAACTCCACCCAGGTGGGCTCTCTGCGGGCGGCGGAGCACATTGCCGAGACCTGCCCGCCCTGCCATCCCCGGGAGGAGCTCTCCCCCCAGGCCCAGCGCCAGGTGGAGGAGCTGCTAGGCCAGCTGGGCCAGCTGCTCTCCGGCGGGGAGGAAAGCGTCATCGCCCAGCGGCGGCGCTTCCAGCAGGCCATGAGCCAGCAGGCGGGGCACCTGCGCTCCCTGCCGGGGATGGGGCAGCTTGCCGCCCAGGTGGAGGAAGCCCTCGCCGGCTTTTGGCAGCGCACCGCCGTCTCCCGGCCCCAGGAGCTCCCCGCCGCCTTGAAAAACCGGGAGATGCTCCTCACCCAGCGGGCCATGCTCTCCGCCATGGAGCTGACCGGCGCGGCCTGCGGCAGCCGGGGCTCCGCCCTGCTGGCAACACAGGAGGGCGCGCCCTTGCCGGTGTTGGACATCCGCTACCAGCCCGGGGACAACTCCCATCGGGGGGACTGGGTGGAGACCCGCCTGTCCCCAGCGGGGGCAAGCTCCCAGTTTGTGCCGGTGCGCCCCCTGCCCAAAACCGACGACTGGTTCGAAAACGTCTGGAAGGAGTACCGCCAGCGGAAACACCTCTAAGCAGAAAATATCCCCCGGCAAAGCCGGGGGTTCTCGGGAGACAGGAAAGGCTGCCGCAGCTGCGGCAGTCTCATCTTGTCGAAAAAGTCCCATAAGAGGGCAACCGGCCGCAGAAGCGGGGCCTTCGGCCCCTGTCTGCTGACTTTTTTGTCGCTGAACGTCCTTTAAGACCGTGGGGCGCTGCCCCACACCCGGCAAACTTTTTGAAAAAAGTTTGATCAAAAACTTTTACGTTTGCTTTCTTTTGCTTTTTCGACAGTCCCAGGCTGCCGCAGCTGCGGCAGTCTCTTTTACTTTTTCCGGGGATAGAAGGGCCCCATTACGTCCCAGGGGGTGAGCATGCCCAGCAGGGGCTCGCCCACCTTGCCGTGCTCGGTGATGAAAATCACGGAGACGCGTTGGTTTTTCCCCCGCACCCGCTCGAAAATCCGCCGCACGGAGATGTAGGTGGCGTCCTTGGGCACAAACTCATAGTTTTCCATGTGCGCGGAAAAGCCGATGTGCCCCGCCAAATCCGCCACAGTGGTGTCCGGCTGGATGCCCTTGCCGCCGCTGCGCAGGATGTACTGGAACACGGTGCCCACGCTGAACACCCCGCGGAACTCCCCCTGCTCCATGACGGGGATGTGGGAGTAGCCGTTTTTCTCCATGACCTCCATCAGCCGCAGCACCCGTTGGTGCATGTGAGCCCGCATCACCTGGTCGCCCTTGGTGGCGAACTCCATGGCCAGGGGCGGGCGGCGGGCAAAGTCCAGCACCTCCCCCATGGCCTCCACCACCGGGGCGGAGGGCTCCACCACAGGCTCCCCCTCCAGGTTGGCGCTGTGAGTGAGCAGGTTGCGTATCTCCCGGCAGATTTCCAGCTTATCCCGCACCGGGGCGCTTTCGTCGTCCTTGATAAACTCGAACACCACGCTGGAATAGTGCCGCCGGGCGTTGCGGTATTTGATTTCCAGCACGTCCTCCAGCTGCTTGTACAGGTCTAAAAACTCATCGATGCGGCTTTGCCGCGCTTCCCATTCCACAGGCCTTCGCCCCTTTCATTCCCGTTGTGACGCCTCCCACTCCTGCCGCAGCAGCGAGAAGGGGACGTCGTCGTGCACCTGGCCCCCTGGGCACCGCACCGCCCGGCGCAGCAGCCCCTCCCGGGTAAAGCCCAGCTTTTCCAGCACCCGCTGGGAGGCCTCGTTCTCCCGGAACACCCGGGCCGAAAGCACCGGCGCCCCCAGCGTTTGGAAGGCGTAGGGCACCACGGCCCCCAGGGCCTCGGTCATCAAGCCCCGGCCGGCGAACGCCTCCCCCACAAAATACTCCAGGGAGAGGCTTTCCACCTGGTAGCGCAGGCTGTCGGGGGAGAGCCACACCACCCCCGCCAGCAGCCCGGTGGCCCGCTCCTCCAGATAGAAGGCCCGGCCAGAGGCCTGGTCCTTTTCCAGCTGCCGCTCCGCCTGCTCCGGGGTGATGGGCGCCATGGGGTTGCAGTCCATCACATAGGGGCTGTTGCGCAGCTCCAGGTAGGCGTCCCTGTCCGAGAGCCGGGCCCGGCGCAGCAGCAAGCGCTTTGTCTGTAAGACAGCATCCATACTCGCCCCTCCTTACAGCAGCTTTTCCGAGGGCAGGCCCTCCACCTGCCGCAGCAGCGATTGGGCGTCCTCCTCCACCGCCTGGCGGAAGCTCTCCCGGAAGCGCCGCAGCGCCTTGATGTCCTGGAGCAGGCTGTCCCGCTCCCGCTCCAAATCGCGGCACACCGGCAGCCGCGGGTCCTCTGGGGGGAGTGCTTCCGCCGGCGGGGCGGCTTTGGCGGCGGCCAGCTCCTCCCGGAGGCGGGCGTTCTCCCGCCGGAGGGCCCGGGCGTCTTCCGCCAGCTCCTCCCGCTCCCGGCTGTCCTCCTCCAGGCGCACGGAGAGCTCCTCCAAAAAGGCGTCCACCTGCTGGGCAGCGTACCACTTGCCCTTGGCCCGGAAACTGGCCCCCGCCAGGAGCTCCTTTGTCAAATCCATCGCTACTCCTCCTTTTCCAGGGCGGCCCGCAGCTCATCCCGGGAATACAGGGTGTTCAGCGCCTGCAGCAGCCCGTTGGCGGAAAGGCGCTCCGGCAGGCCCAGGCGCTTTTGCAGGGCCTTCCGCCGGGCGGCGCTGTCCTCCCCGCCGGTAAGGCCCAGCTGGAACAAATCGGCCTTGGTCAGCGGCGGGGCCGTCTCTTTGGGCGGGGCAGGGCCGTCCTCCACCGTGGCGCCCGCCCGCTCCAAGGCCTGGCGCAGCACAGAGAGCTCCATGCCCTCCACCCCCAGCTTGCCCTCTTTGGAGGGGGCGGCCTTGCGGCGCTCCTTGCCCAGAATGTCGGGGATGTAGGCGTGCTTTATCTGCTCCGGGGGGATGGAGGAGGACAGTTTCCCCCGGATGAGGAACCCGGCGCCGTCGCTGTCCGTCAGCACAATAAGCCCCCGCTTTTTGGCCAGGGCCCGCAGGTAGGCCAGCTTTTCCCTGTCCTGGAAGATGCCAAAGCCCTTTGTCTCTATGATAACACCCTCCACCAGAGAAGAAAGCTTGATTTTGTCGTACTTGCCCTCCACTACGATGGCCTCTTTCACCCGTATCATGCCCGCTCCCTCCGGGCGGCCAGCAGCAGCTTGGCGATGAGCTCGTCCAAAATAATCCGGGGCTCCAGCCGGGAGCCTTTCAGGGCCATGTCCGCCTCCAGCAGCAGGTGCAGGCTCTCCCGCAGCACCTGCTGGGGCACCCCCCGCACGTTCTGCTGGGCCTTTTTCAGGCGGAAATCCTTGCCCTTGTAGTCGCCGTACTGGGCGGCGTCCCCATAGGTGCCGCCGTTCTCCAACGCGGCCCGCACCCGCACCATGTCCACGTAGGAGGTGGCCAGCGCCCCCAAAATGGCGATGGGCTCCTCCCGCTGGTAGAACAGGGCGTCCAGCAAGGTGTAGGCCTTTTCGTAGTTCCCGGCCACCAGGGCCCCCGAGAGCAAAAACACCGTAGTTTCCGTGGACTTGGCCACCAGCTCCTCTATCATGGCCAGGGTGATTTCCCCCTGCCCCTGGCCCAGGGCGTAGGCGCACAGCTTTTCCACCTCGTTTTGCAGGGTGGTCAAATCCTGGCCGGCGTATTCCAGCAGCTTTTGGGCCGCCTGCCGCGGCAGGGCGCACCCGGCCTTTTCCGCCTCCCGGGCGACAAAGCGCAGCAAATCCCCCTGGCCCCGCCGGGCGCACAGGGCCACGGTGCCCCGCTCCTCCGCCTGCTTGAGGAACTTCCGCCACTTGGAGGAGCGCTTGCCGTCAAAGTCCAAGGTGGGGTACCAGAACACCAGGGTGGTGCTCTCCGGGGCCAGCTCCCACAGCTCGTAAAGCTTCTCCAGCTCCTGGGGGGATTTGGCCTCCACGTCAAAGTCCGCCACAGAGACGCACTTGCGCTGGGCGAAAAAGGGCAGCGCCTGGGCCGCGTCGCCCACGCTGTCCAAAGAGGAATCGTTGGTAAAGGCCTGGTTGTTAAACTCGGGGAAGGCGTCCCCGGCGGCCCGCTTTATCAGCTGCTGGGCCAGGCGCTTGACCAGGTACTTCTCCTCCCCGGCCACCACAAACAGGCCGGAGAGCTCCCCGGCGCCTATGCGTTTTCGCAGCCCGCTTTCGTCCACGGTGGGCATCAGCTTTCCCTCCTTGCAGTGACGGCCCCGGCCGGGGTGATTTCCACCGCCAGGCAGCCGTCCTCCACAGCCAGCACAGTGGCCTCCCCTGGTTGGGAAAAGGCCCAGCCCTGGCCGTTTTCTCCTATTATAGCATCGGTCTGCCAAACAGACAACGAGGAATTTACCCGGCTCTCCTCCTGGTTGGTGAGGAGCACCCCGCAGCTTTGGGCCTGGGCCCGCTCCCACTCCACCAGCACCTCCACCCCGTGGACAGTCAGCCGCAGCCCCTCCCACCGGGGCAAGATCCGGGCGGTGACGCCGGGCAGCACATCGAAGGCCTGGCCGCCGGAGAGGTACCCCACCAGCGTGTCCCCCAGGGCCAGCTCTAAATCGCGGCCCAGGTAGGCGCCCTCCGGCAACACCAGCGCCCCGGCGCCGTACTCCTCCAGCACCTGGGCGGCGGCCTCCCTGGCGTCGGGGCTCCTGTCCGGCAGGCAGAGGGCCGTCACCTCCCGGACGTTGTGCCGCTGTAGGATTTGGCACACCGCCCCGGTCCGGTAGCCGCCGCAGGAGAGCACCGCCGCCCGGCCGTCCTGCACCAGCACCACGCAGGATTCCGCCCCGGCCTCCGGCAAAGCGAACACGGCCTTGCCCCTATCCAGCCACCCCTGGAACACCCCGCCGAACACCGCCAAAGCCACCATGCACCCTGCCAGCAGCTTCCGCAGGGGACGGTCCCGGCCCGCCAGGACCCAGGCTATCAGCAGCGCCAACAGCCCCGCGGCCACCAGCAGCCCGCTGCCGGAGAGGGACAAAAAGGCGCCCTTCCACTGGGAGAGGGCCTGGGCCATCCAAAGGAGCAGCCGGGAAAGCCACGCGGCCGCCCACACAAAGGGAGCCGCCAACGGCGCCGCCGCGGGGAGCAGCGTCAAAAAGGAACCGGCGAAAGCCAGGTACAGCAAGGCCGTGCCGGGGGCCGCCATGAGGAAGTTTGCCAAAGGCAGCAGCAGGGGGAATCCCCCAAACACCGCCAGCTGCACCGGGAAGGTCCCCAGCAAGGCGGCCGCCGTTGCCGCCAGGGAGACTGCCGCCGGCTTCCACAGAGCAAAGGCCAGGCCCTGCCGGCGCCTCCCCAGGAAAGCCTGCTCCAAGGGGCGGTAGAGCAGCACAATGCCCAGCGTGGCCGTCACCGACAGGGCGAAGCCCAAGTCGCCCCCGGCAAAGGGGTTGCCCAGGCACACGGCCAGCACCGCCAGCCCCAGGGAGTTGAGCCCGTCGGAGCGGCGGCCGGTGGAATCCGCCAAAAGCAGCACCCCGTACATGGCCGCCCCGCGGCTGGCCGAGGGCTGGAATCCGGAGAGGGCCAAAAACAGCAGCAAACACAGCCCGGTGAGCAGGTTCCCCACGGCCTTGCGGATGGGCAGCCGCTTCAGGGCCAGCTGCAAAAAGGCCGCCAGCACCGTCATGTGCATGCCGGACACCACCAGGATGTGGGACACACCCAGCTCCCGGAAGTTGCCCATGTCCTCTTCGGAGATGCCGCTGCCGTCCCCCAGCACCATGGCCCGGAGGAAGCCCGCCTCCCGCCGGGGCAGGAGCTTATCCAGCGCGCGGCCCACCTGGCGGCGCATCCGGGCCAGCAGCTCCCCCGGAGGCTGGCTGGGGTTTTCCTCCACCACAATGCCCTGGTACTGGGAGAGGTACGCCCCTGCCTGGAAGCCATCCGCCAGGCGAGAATTCAAGGTGGAGTACAGCCCGCCGCCGCTGTCAAAGGCGGTGAAGGTGACGGCGCACTCCACCCAGTCAAAGGGCTGGCAGGCTAAAGGCATGGTGGCGGAGAGCCGCAAGGTGAAGGGCCCCACCTCCTCCAGCGGCCCGCCCTCTTGGCCCAGGGCCTCCACCTGGAGCCGGTAGTAGTACCGGTGGTAGCGCTCCTGGGGGTAGTCCAGCACCTGGGCGCGGAGGGTGCGCTTCTCCCCCGCCAGGGCTTGTACGGGCTCCGCCTGCTGCCAGCGGAAGGCCAGCATCCCGCACAGGCCGCCGGCCACCGCCAGCGCTGCCGCCACCCAAAACAGCCCCTGAAAAAGGGCAAGAGCCCTCGGATACACATCCGAAGGCTCATCCCATGTGAGCAGCCCCTTGCGCTGGGCGGCAAATCCCAAGCAGGCGCGGCAGGCCAGCGTGACACAGGCCAAACCCAGGCACAGCAGCGCCAGGGCCCAGGCGGACCCGGGTCCCAGCGCCGCGCAGAGCACCAGCGCGCCATAGCCAGAAAGCCCCACCAGGGCGAAGGGCCGCACCATCGCCTTACTTGAAGAACAGGGGCAGGGGCTCCAGGTAGATGATGTCCGTGCGGTCCTTGGCGTCGCCCTCCGCCAGGACGCAGGCCTTGCCCACCACCTGGCCGCCAATGGCATGGAGCAGCTCCTCCATGGCCGCCAGGCTCTCGCCGGTGGAGATGACGTCATCCACAATGAGGATGCGCTTGTCCTTCAGGTTCTCGCAGTCGGCCTTGGAGAGGTACAGCTTCTGCACGTGGTCGGTGGTGATGGACTTCACCTCCACATGGATGGGGTCCTCCATATAGGCCTTAATGCCCTTGCGGGCCACCACGTAATTGCGGCAGCCAATGCGGGCCATCTCGTAGGCCAGGGGGATGCCCTTGCTCTCCGCCGTGACGATGACGTCGTGCTCGGGGCACTTCTCCAGCAGGGCCTGGGCGGCCCGCTCGGTGATTTCCACGTCGCTGAACATCACAAAGCCCGCGATGTCCATGTGCTCGTTTAAGGGGCAGATGGGAAGCTCCCTCTCGCACCCAGCTATGTTCATCTTGTAAACTTCACCCATTGCTATTCCTCCCGATGGTTTGATGACGCGGACGGGGGGAAGCCAGCTTCCCAGCGTCTGTCTGGCATGGCGGCTTCCCACCTGTTACGGCCGCGCCGTTAAGGCCTAAATCCCTGCAAACAGGGCCGGAGAAAGCGCTTCGCTGTTCTCCTGGTTTTGGGTTTGCGCGGCACTGCGCGCTGCTTTTAGGCCGCAGGGTTCTGCCCTACAACCCGCCAGCTTTCTTGCAAGAAAACTGGGCAAAGAACGTTTCTCCGCGGCGCGCGGCGCAGAGCCGCCGCTTTGTTTCGCGCGGACCAACCGCATTGTGTCCGCGTGTTTACCGCGTTTCGGCTGTTGGGGGAGACAAGCAGCACCCTCTGCGCTCCTCCACGCTAAGCAGCTTCCGCCCGCGCCTTGCGGCTTGGGTCCAGCGTCACGCCGGGAAGGGCGGCCAGCCCATCTGCCGTTTGCCCAGCAGGTGGAAGTGCAGGTGCTGCACGGTCTGCATGCCGTCCTTGCCGCAGTTGTTCACCACCCGGAAGCCGTTCTCCAGGCCCAGGTCGGCGGCGATTTTGGGAATGGCCTCCCACACCTTGGCGATGAGGCCGCTGTTCTCCGGGGTAATCTCCATAGCGGAGGCAATGTGCTCCTTGGGGATGACCAGCACGTGCACCGGGGCCTGGGGGTCCTGGTCGTAAAAGGCCATCACGTTCTCGTCCTCATAGGCAATCTTCGAGGGAATCTGCCCCTGGGCGATTTTACAGAAAATGCAGTCATTCATTTGGGAAGCTCCTTTCCATTTCGCTTTTTTCGTTGTACAGCAGCCGCGCTTAGCCCAGCTGCTTCTTCACCAGCTCCGGCACAGCGGCCAGGGCGTCGTCCAGCTTGGACTGGTCCTTGGCGCCGGCCATGGCGAAATCGGGACGGCCGCCGCCGTTGCCGCCGCAGAGCTGGGCCACTTCCTTGACCAGCACGCCGGCCTTCAGGCCCTTCTGCTGGGCCTCCTTGCTGCACACAGCCGCCAAGGTGGCCTTGCCGCCGGAAACCCCGGCGAACACCGCCACAATGGCCTCGGGGCGCTCCTTGGCCTTGTCGCACAAAGCCCGCAGGGCGTCGCTGCCTGTGCCGGAGAGCAGCGCGAAGACCACCTTCACGCCGTCCACCTCCTGGGCGTTTTGGAACACGCCGTCCAGGCGGTTCTGGGCCAGCTTGGCGTTGAGGGACTCGATCTCCTTGTCCTTCTCCTTCAGCTGGGCCATCATCTGCTGGGCGTGCAGGGGCAGCTCCATGGGGTTGATCACCTTCATGGCCCGGGCGGAATCCCGCAGGGTGGCCATCTGCACACTGAGCAAATCCAGCACGCCCATGGCGGTGACGCCCTCAATGCGCCGCACGCCAGAGGCCACGGAGCTTTCGGAGAGAATCTTAAACAGGCCCAGGCGGGCGGTGTTGTCCATGTGGGTGCCGCCGCACAGCTCCTTGGAGAAGCCGTCCTCCACACTGACCACCCGCACCACGTCGCCGTACTTCTCGCCGAACAGGGCCATGGCGCCGCTGAGGCGGGCCTCCTCAATGCCCATCTCCTGCACGGAGACCGGCACGGCCTTCAAGATTTCCTGGTTCACCAGGTTCTCCACCTGGAGCAGCTCCTCGGGGGTGAGGGCGGAGAAGTGGGTGAAGTCGAACCGCACGTGGCGCTCGTTGACCAGCTGGCCGGCCTGCTCCACGTGGCTGCCCAGCACCTTCCGCAAAGCCGCCTGGAGCAGGTGGGCCGCGGTGTGGTTGCGCATGATGGCGGTGCGGCGGTGCTCGTCCACCTTGGCGGTGAGGGTGTCGCCCACGTTCAAGGTGCCCTCAGACACCACGGCCCGGTGGAGGTACACGCCCTCGTGCTTGGTGGTGTCCACCACGTCCACGGAGACGCCCTCGGCCTCCAGCACGCCGGTGTCGCCCACCTGGCCGCCGCCCTCCCCGTAGAAGGGGGTGGTGTCCAGCACCACGCTGACCTCGGCGCCCTCGGAGGCGGAGTCCACCTGCTGGCCGTTCTGGATGATGGCCAGCACCTTGCCGTCGCCCTGCATCTGGGTGTAGCCGGTGAACACCGTCTCCGGCAGGCCCGCGGCGGCGCTGCCCTCGCCCTTCCAGGCGTCGGCGCCGGCGTCCTTGCGGGCGTTGCGGGCGCGCTCCCGCTGCTCCTGCATCAGCTGGCGGAACCGCTCCTCGTCCACTTGCATGCCCCGCTCGGAGAGGATTTCCTTGGTCAAATCCAGGGGGAAGCCGTAGGTGTCGTTTAAGGTAAAGGCGTTGTCGCCGGAGAACACCTTGGAGTCGGCCTTGTCAATGAGGTCGTTTAACAGGGCCATGCCCTGGTCGATGGTCTTCTGGAAGCTCTCCTCCTCAAAGGAGACGATTTTCTGGATGGTCTCCCGCTTCTCCTTCAGCTCGGGATAGGCCTTCTCGTTCTCCTGGATGACGGTGTCCACCACATCCTTCAAAAAGGCCCCCTGAATGCCCAAGAGCTTGCCGTGGCGGGAGGCCCGGCGCAGCAGGCGGCGCAGCACATAGCCCCGGCCCTCGTTGCTGGGCAGCACGCCGTCGCCAATCATAAACACGGTGGAGCGGATGTGGTCGGTGATAACCCGCAGGGACACGTCGGTCTTGGGGTCGTCGCCGTAGTTCACCCCGGCAATCTGGCAGATTTTTTTCATGATGTTCTGCACGGTGTCCACCAGGAACAGGTTGTCCACGCCCTGCATGACGCAGGCCAGGCGCTCCAGGCCCATGCCGGTGTCGATGTTCTTCTGCACCAAATCGGTGTAGTTGCCGTGGCCGTCGTTGTTAAACTGGGAGAACACCAGGTTCCAGACCTCCACAAAGCGGTCGCAGTCGCAGCCCACGCCGCAGGTGGGCTTGCCGCAGCCGTGCTTCTCGCCCCGGTCGAAGTAGATTTCCGAGCAGGGGCCGCAGGGGCCGGAGCCGTGCTCCCAGAAGTTGTCCTCTTTGCCCAGGCGCTTCATGTGGCTCTCTTCCACGCCGATCTCCTTGGTCCAGATGTCCCAGGCCTCGTCGTCGTTCTCATAGACGGAGATGTACAGCTTCTCCTTGGGCATCTCCAGCACCTGGGTGAAGAACTCCCAAGCAAAGGAGATGGCCTCCCGCTTAAAGTAATCGCCAAAGGAGAAGTTGCCCAGCATCTCAAAATAGGTGCCGTGGCGGTCGGTGTAGCCCACGTTCTCAATGTCGCCGGTGCGGATGCACTTCTGGCAGGTGGTCACACGCCGCCGGGGGGGCTCCACCTCGCCGGTGAAGTACTTCTTCATGGGCGCCATGCCGGAGTTGATGAGCAGCAGGCTGTTGTCCCCCTGGGGAATCAGCGAAAAGCTGGGAAGCCGCAGGTGCTGCTTGCTCTCAAAATACTCCAAAAATTTCTCTCGTAACTCGTTTAACCCTGTCCACTGCATTGTCTTTTACCCTCTCTTTATGAAACTGGGGGCCAAGCCCCGTGTTTGACTGTTTTTTATTTGGTGGTGTACTGCCACAACAGCTTCAAGGTGTTCTCCACGCCCTCCACGTGGGAGCGCTCGTACCCGTGGGAGGCGTACACCCCCGCGCCGATGAGGCCGTGGCGCACGTCGTAGCCGGCGCTCAGGGCGGCTTCGGCGTCGCTGCCGTAGTGGGGATACACATCCACGGCGTAGGCGGCCCCGGCTGCCTTGGCGGCCTCCACCAAGGCGGTGGTAACGGCGTAATCGTAGGGCCCGCCGGAATCCTTGGCGCAGATGGAGACCTCCCGCTCGGTGCACTGCAGGCCCTCGCCCACACAGCCCATGTCCACGCTGAGCAGCTCCACCACGTCCTCCGGCACGCTGGCGGCAGCGCCGTGGCCCACCTCCTCGTACACGGTGAAGTGCAGGTACACCTTCCGCCGGGGAGCGGTGCCGGTGTCCTTCAGCTCCTTGGCGTAGGCCAGCAAAATGGCGGCGCTGAGCTTGTCGTCTAAGAAGCGGCTCTTGATGTAGCCGGACTGGGTGACGGTGGTGCGGGGGTCGAAGCAGACGAAATCCCCCTCGCAGATGCCCAGGGCCCGGGTGTCCTTCTCGGACTTCACCGGCTCATCGATGACCACCTCCATCTTGTCAAAGGCCCGCTTGGAGCCGGCGTAGTCGTCGTTGACGTGCACCGAGGCGTTGGCGATTTGCAGGCAGCCGGTGTAGGTGCCGTCAAACCGGGTGTAGATGCGGCAGTTCTCCGCCTCACAGTTTTCCGCCCGCAGGCCCCCCACCGGGGAGAGCACCAGGCGGCCGTTCCCCTTGATGGTCTGCACCACGGCGCCCAAGGTGTCCACGTGGGCCATCAGCAGCAGGGGGCTGCCCTCGCCGCCCAGGCACACCCGCACGCCGCCCTTGCGGGTCTTCTCCGGGGCATAGCCCAGGCGGGAGAGCTCCTCCAGCAGGTAGTCCGCCGCCCGGTCCGTAAAGCCCGAGGGGCTGTCGATGGCGCACAGCGCCTTCAGCTGTTCGATGCAATATGTGGTATCCATGGTATCATCCTTCCAAACCGTGTAAAGATAGTGGGGCACAGGCACGTTGTAGTAGTGGGCGGTAAACGCCTTCTCCCGGGCCATGCCGTTGCGCTGGGCCACCCGGATAGAGGCCAGGTTGTCCGTCTTGATGATGGAGCTGACCTTCTCCGCCCCCAGCACCCGAAAGGCGTAGTCCCGGCAGGCCCGGGCGGCCTCGCTGGCGTAGCCTTGGTGCCAAAAGCGCTTTTTCAGCAGGTAGCCCACCTCCAGCACAGGCTGGCCCTCGCAGTCCTGCCAGGTGAGCCCCGCCTGGCCCACCATCTCCCCTGTGGAGCGCAGCACCACCGCCCACAGGCCAAAGCCGTCCTGGCGGTAGCGCTGCTGCTGGCGGGCCAGCCGGTTTTCCACGTCCTCCTTAGTGAAGGTGTGGGGATAGGCATACATGACCTCCGGGTCCAGCAGCATCTCCTCCAGGTCGGGGATATCCCCCTCTGTCATCTCCCGCAGCAGAAGCCGCCGGGTGCGCAAAATCTCTTTCATGGCACACCTCCAAAAAAAGAAGGCTTCTCCCTCCCCAATGGGACGGAAAAGCCCGTGGTACCACCCAACTTCACCCCTGGCGCAGGCCAAGGGTCTTTCGCTTCCCGGTAACGGGGGAACGCCGTGCCGCTCTTCGCGGCCTGTGCTTTGCCGGAGCGGCCTGCCCATCCGCCGCCTGCGCCCTTACACCAACCGGGCGCTCTCTGCAAGGGGGAGGAAAAGGCATCTTCTCCGCACAACATTTCTCGGTTTTCACCTGTGCTTTTATTATAGCCGCCCGGCGCCCCCCTGTCAAGCGGGGATGGCATTCTTCCTAGCTTCCGGCGGCCTCCTCCCCTAAAGCCAGCAGCCCCTGGGCCACCTCCCGGAAAACCTGGGCCGCCGCCTGCTGGCCGCTGGCGGAGGACTCCTTCAGCACGGTGACGCACCACCGGGGCACGCCCCCCTGCCAGAGGATGCCGCTGTACCAAAAGTGCAGCAGCTCCTCGCCGTTTTCCAGCACGCCGGTTTGGGCGGTGCCTGTCTTGATGCCCACCGCGGCCCCCTCCGGCGCGGCGGCCTGGCCGGTGCCCTCCTGGGCAGCGGTGCGCAGGGCCTGCTGCAGCGCCCGGGCGGTGGAGGGCTGCATCACCTGGGCCTGCTGGGGCGCGGCGGAGGACAGGGGCCGCAGCTCCCCGGTCTGGCTGACAAGGCCCTCCAGCAGCTGGGGGGCGGTGTACTGGCCGCCGCTGGCCACGGCGTTGAGCATGGCGCACACCTGCAGGGGCGTGGCGGTCAGCTCCCCCTGGCCAAAGGAGAAGTTGGCCAAGGCCCGGGCGTTGCCCAGGCTTTGGAGGGTGGGCAGCTCCCCGGTGGCGGTCCACAGGCCCCGGCCAAACTCCTGGGCGCTGCCAAAGCCCAAGTTATAGGCCATGGAGAGGATTTCCTGCCCGCCCAGCACCCGGGCGGCGTTGATGAAGTAGCAGTTGCAGGAGTGGGCCAAGGCGCCCTCCAGGTCCAGCTCCCCGTGGGCCGTGCTGTCCACACAGTGGAATTGCAGCCCCCCGGCGTTAAGGGAGCCCACGCAGGTGAAGGTCAGTTCCCCCAGGCCCTCCTCCAGCAGGGCGGCCGCCACCGCCACCTTGAACACCGAGCCCGGCGCGTAGGCGGAAAAGGCCCGGTTCACCAGGGGGGCATCCTCCCGCTGGGTGGCCTCGCTCAAATCCAGGGGGGAGAAGTCCGGCACGCTGGCCACCGCCCGGATTTTGCACCCCGGCGCCTCGGTGACCACCACGGCCCCTTTGCCCAGCTTTTGGGCGGCCTGCTGGACCAGCCGCTGGACGGCGCTGTCCAGGGTGAGGGCCACCCCGGCGGCGCTCTCCTCCAGGGTGTTCACCACCTGGGGCTCCTCCCCGGCCAGGACGCGGCCCACGGCGTCCACCCGGTAGGTGACGGAAATCTCCCCGCCGCACTGGCTTAGCACGTCGTCCATAGCCAGCTCTATGCCCGCCGCGCCGCCGCCCAGGCTGTCCAGGTAGCCCACGACGTGGGGCGCCAGCTGCTCCTGGCTGTACCGCTGGGGCACCCGGAACACCTGCACCAGGGGGTTGACCACCGGCTGCTCCAGCACCAGCTGAAAGGGCCTGCCGTTCTCCAAGGCCACGGCCAGCTGCTGCCGGTACTGGCCGCCGGTGGCCTTTTCCAGGGCGCCAATGGCCTGGATGGTGGGCGCCACCGCCGCCACGTACTCTGTCTCCCCGCCCACCAGGGGCTGCAGCCCGCAGTCGTAAATGGTCCCCCGGGACTGGGCGATGTCCAGCTTATACAGGCTTTGGGCCCGGGCGGCGGCCACGTACTCCTCCCCGTGCATCACCCGGGCCATGGACAGGCAGGCCGCCCCCAGCAGCGCGAACAGCCCCACCAGCAAAATCACCGCTTTTTTCTTCATACGCCGCCTCCTTTCCCTTTCAGTATGGGAAAAAACAGCCGTTTCATGCGCCGGAAAACGCATACCGCCGTTTTTTCGGGAAAGGCTACGGCTATCCGCTGTTTTTTTGGAAAGGGGGCTCTCCCATGAAGCAACCAGGAAAATACGCCCTCACCGGGGCGCTGGCCGGCCTGGCCAACGGGCTGTTCGGCTCGGGCGGGGGCCTGTTTTTGGTGCCGCTGTTCACCGGCTGGGCCAAGCTGCCCCAGCGCAAGGCCTTTGCCACCTCGGTGGCGGTGATTCTGCCCCTGTCCCTTGTGTCGGCGGCGGTGTACTGGTTCCGGGGCGGGCTGGATGTCTCCGCCGCCTGGCCCTATCTGCTGGGCGGGGCAGTGGGCGGCCTGCTCGCTGGGAAAATCTTCCGCCGGGTACCCCTGGTGTGGGTGCGCCGGGCCTTTGGGCTGCTGCTGCTCTACGGCGGCGTCCGGGCGGTGCTGGCCCTATGAGCTGGCTGCTCTCCGCCCTGGTGGGGGCCGCCACCGGGGTGCTCTCCGGCTTTGGGGTGGGCGGGGGCACCTTGCTGCTGCTGTGGCTGACGCTGGTCCAGGGCATGGAGCAGCTCCAGGCCGGGGGCGTGAACCTGCTGTACTTTGCCGCCTGCGCCCTGCCCGCCCTGTGGGGACACCTCCGCCAAGGGCTGGTGGACAGGCAAGCCGCCCTGTGGAGCGCCGCGGCCGGGGCGCCGGCCTGCGTGCTGGCGGCCTTTGCGGCCTCTTCTTTGGAGGTCACCTTGCTGCGGCGGCTCTTTGGGGTGTTCCTGCTGGCGGTGGGCCTGCGGGAGCTTTTTTCGAAAGCAGAAAATCCCCCGGCGGGCGGCGCGCATAAATCCCCCCAAGGGGCGCACACTAGTCACGAGACCCAAACCGGCCCCAGCGCCGGGAATTCCACACAAAAGGGGTAGTCACAATGAGTATCTTAGACAGAATCGCGCTGGCCCTGACCGTCATCGGCGGCGTCAACTGGGGGCTGGTGGGCATTTTCCGGTTTGACCTGGTGGCCTGGCTCTTTGGCGGCCAGGACGCCTTGATTTCCCGCATTATCTACACGGTGGTGGGCATTGCGGCCCTGTGGTGCATCAGCCTTCTCTTCCGCGGCCGGGACAGCGTGCGGGAGTAGAAATCCCCGAAAAGGAAATGCCGCCCGGGTGGACGGCATTTCTCTTTGTACTTATTCTTCAAAGGCAAGCTCAATGTTGCCCATGTTGGTGGTCACTTCCAGGGTGTTGGGGCCGCCTGTCATCTGGTCGGCCAGGTTGGAGCTGCCCATGTCCGTGTCCACGGTGATCTGGTAGTCCGCCTGGTCGCCCAGGATGGTGCCGCTCACTTCCCCCATGTCCGAGATAAGGGTGATGTCCGGGCTGGCGAAGCGTTCTAAGAACACGCTGCCCTGGGCAGCCTGGCAAACCGCTGTGCCAGCGGCCTCGCTGCGGGTCAGGTGGATGTCCCCCATGTCGGTGACAACGGCGAGGGCGTCAAAGGAACTTTCGTCCACGTCGCAGCTTCCGTAGCTACCCTGAAGGTTCCCGCTCTCAAACCGGCATTGGAACACTTGGGTGCCCCCCATATCGTTCTCCAAGGTGAGGGACCCTCCCTGGCAGTTTCCCAGGGTGACACGTTCCATGGACTGGGTGACGGTCATGCTCTCCGAGGCGGACACGTTGTCCAAGGTCACGTCGCCCATGTCCCCCTGGACGGTCACGCTGGCTGCTTCCAAATCCGACAGGTCCACAGTACCCATGCTTGTTTCCACAAACACGCTGTCCAGCAGCTTTTCCGGCACCCGGATGGTCACGTCCCAATCCCTATTGGAATGCAAATTGAGCAGCTGGTACCAGTTCCAGCCGTTTTGGCCCGTGGCGGTGTAGGAATCCTGGGGCATCACCAGCAGCAAACCGTGCTGCACAACAACCTCGTACACCTTTTCCGCCAGGATGATCTCCACATCCTCTGGGTTGGCGGCGCTGGCCCGTTCAATTTTCACATCGCCCATCGAGGCGTGGATCTCGAGGGAGTCCACAGCGTCCGCCTCCACAAAGGAGGAGACCGCCACAGGTTCGCCGCCCCGGGGGTAGGTGAAAGCGTTCCAATTGCAGCCCATGGCCACAAACCCGGCGCTGCCCATCACAATCCCCACGCCCAGCAGGATGCACCCCACCAGGGCGCTGAGCTTGAAAAACCGCTGTTTCCGTTTCATGCTACGACCCTTCCTTTCTTCGCGAAGCTGCGGCGGATTCCCCGCCAGATGGCTTTGGCGGCCTTCACCGTGGCCCTGCCTGTAAAGTAGAACCCCAATGCGCTGAGGACGGCCAGCCCCAGCAAGGCCACGGAAAGCCCCAGTTGGAACAGCCCCGCAGGCAGCCCGCCGGTGAACAGGCCCACATCCAGCATCAGAACCGGCGTGCCCACCACGCCCACCAAAGCGCTGGCCAAGCATCCCAGGGCCAGCACCCCCAGCACAAAGGCCGGCAGGAACAGGCAGATGTACACGCACAGCAGCACAATGGCCGCCACCAGCAGCAGGCTGCCCCACAGGGGGAAGCCCAGCACCAGCAGGACGATGAGCCACACCTTCCGGCCCTTGCTGGTGGAGGGGGCGGGCTCCTCCTCCCCCAGAATCTCCCGGGCCACCTGCTGGGGCTCGCCCAGGCTGGCCACGGCGTCCTCCTCGCTTTGGCCGTCCTCCATCCTGTCGTCGATGAGCTCGTCGTAGTAGCCCAAGGTGCGGTAGCGCTCCTCCCTGGGCAGGCTGTGCAGGGCCGCCGCCAGCTCGTTTAAAAACAGTTGCTTTGTCATACTTTTCCCTCTCTCTCCAAGTTCTGGGCCGGGCCCTGCGTTTGAGAGCCGGCAATGTAGCGGTAGGCCCGCATCACGTCCTGCCATTCCACCAGGAAGTCCCGAATGCGCTGCCGGCCCACCTCTGTCAGGCGGTAGTACTTGCGCAGGCGGCTGTTGTGCTCCATGGAGTAGGTGGTGACACACCCTCCAGCCTCCAGCCGTTTGAGGATGGGGTACAGCGTGGACTCGGAAATCTCCACAATGGGCGACACGTCCTTGATGATTTGGTAGCCGTAGGAGTCCCGCTCCTGCAGGGCCACCAGCACGCACACCTCTACAATTCCCTTTTTCAGCTGGGCGTCCATCTTTCCACTCCTTTCCTCTGTTATCACTTATACTATACATCGCATAGTATAATACGTCAAGAGGTATTTCTTTCGTTTTTCTTACATCTTGCCCGGGCAAAAGAAAAGGCCGCCCGAAGGCGGCTTTTCCCGAGCAAATATTTAAAGGGGGCACTCCAGCTGGCAGTCGCAGGGCTCCTGCTCCACGTGGGCGGGGATATACTCTGTTGCCTCCACGCAGCCCATCGCCTTGTAGAAGGCCTGGCTCTCCACCGACGAATGGGCGGAGATGTACAAGGCCTTGGCCCCCAGCCGGCGGCCCGTCTCCTCCGCGCGGCGGAACAGCTGCCGCCCCAGGCCGTGGCCCCGGGCGTCGGCGGAGACGTGGATGCTGGTCAAATCGGCGTACTGCTTTTGAGAGCCGATAAGCGGCCCCTCCACCGAGGCAAAGCCCTTGAGCCGCCCCTCCAGGAAGGCCCCCCACACCTGGCCGCCGGTGGCCACGGTGTTTTGCAGGCATTGGCACAGGAAGCGGTAGTCTTCCTCCCCCCAGCGCTCGGTGAAAACCACATCTTTCACCACCCACTGGCCCTCCACCTTGCGCCAGCACTTTTCCACAATCTGGAACCGGTCGAAGCAGCGGAACAGCTCTGGGGCCAGCTCCTCCCGTGTGAGAGGGCGGAACTCTCGGCGGACCAGCTTTTTGGAAAGGTAGAGCACCAAGCCGTCGTCCGCGGCGCAAGGGGCATACTGTGCCAGGGGCTTGTCCCGGTACCATAGGCCGGAGCCATCGAACATATAGCCCCGCTTCACATACAGGCGCTGGGCCGTTCCATAGCCGCTGTGCAGCCCCACCCCCAGGCAGATGGTGCCGCTGACCTGGGAGGCCAAGTCCTCGGCCACCGCTAAAATACGGCTGCCAATGCCCCGGCGCTGAAACTTTTCCAGCACGTTGAAATCGCACACTTCCGGCCAGTCCATGCCCGCAAAGGGACCGGCAGGGGCCTGGGGCAGCAGGGTGGTGTACCCGGCCACTTCTCCCTGCAAAACAGCCACCAACACTTTCTTTACCCCTTCCCTCTGCTCCTCAAAATAGCGTTCAAACTGGGAGAAAGGCTTGTCCCATCCTTGGGCGGCAAACCCCTGGTGAAACGCTTGGCAGTCGGATGGGTACATTGCACGGACCGTCAAATCTTTATCTTGATAGTAGATCATACGCATCACCTATTAAAAGGCAGGAACGTTATCAGCAGGCAAAGCTTTTATGCCGCTATACAAGTTTATTTCACATTTCCCTGGCCGTAGTAGGCGTTGGCGCCGTGCTTGCGCAGATAGTGCTTGTCCAGCAGTTCCTGCTGCATGAGGGGCAAGCTGGGCTCCATCATCAGGGAGTGCCAGGCCATAAAGGAGACCTCCTCCAGCACCACCGCGTTGTGGACGGCGTTCATGGCGTCGGTGCCCCAGGCGAAGGGCCCATGGCTGTGCACCAGCACCGCGGGGATGTCGTCGGGGCTCTTGCCCTGGAAGGTCTCCACAATGACCTTGCCGGTTTCCAGCTCGTACTCCCCGGCGATTTCCTCGGGGGTCATCTTGCGGGTGCAGGGGATTTCCCCGTAGAAGTAGTCCCCGTGGGTGGTGCCCAAAGCAGGCACGCCCCGGCCCATCTGGCTGAAGATGGTGGCCCACCGGCTGTGGGTGTGCACCACGCCGCCGATGTTCTCAAAGCTGCGGTACAGCTCGCAGTGGGTGTCGGTGTCGGAGGAGGGATTCCACTTGCCCTCCACCTTTTTGCCGGTGCGGATGTCCACCAGCACCATGTCCTCGGGGGAGAGCTGGTCGTACTCCACGCCGCTGGGCTTGATGGCCATAATGCCGCTCTCCCGGTCGATGCCGCTGACGTTGCCCCAGGTGAAGGTCACCAGATGGTGGGCGGGCAGCAGCATATTGGCCTGATACACTTGCTCTTTCAGTTGTTCTAACATGATAAATCCTCCCATACCGGGGCAGCAAGGCGCCGCCCCTTTTCAAAATATACTGTGTTTCTGGCGGGCGCGCCGGAGATGGCAAAGCACACCCACTTGAAATCCAAAACTGGTAAAGTACAGGGAAAACCCAGTGTTTATGCGGGGTTTGAACTTTACCACCCCTGGTAAAGTACTTCCTTTTGGGTGGCAAAGTACTGTCTCGGACAGGTAAGTACTTTACCACCCTGGTATAGAACAAAACCCGCGTATTTCCTAGCTTTTTGAAGTACTTTACCACTTTTTCATTTTCGGCCCTAGGGCAACTTGGGGTTGGCCCTCTCAGTCGCCTAGCGGCGACAGCGTCTCGGCTGCTTGCCCTCTCAGTCACGGCTGACGCCGTGCCAGCTCCCCCAAGGGGGGAGCCAAGTAGGTGCGCCGCCATAAAGCTTGCGCAAAGCCAAGTCTCGCCTCCCCCTTTGGGGGGCGCTGGTGCCCAGTGGGCACCGTTCAGCGCTTGACCGAGCCGGCAGGCGAGAGTGGACTCGCGTTAGCGAGGACGGAGAGGGCAAGCTGCCGGCCTCACCATCCGCTCCCGTGGCTATCGCCCTTACGGGCGCGTCCGCCCCGGTCGCTGGTTTCTTTTTGGCTGCGCGCCCATAAGGTCAAGGGCAAGGTCGAAGCTTTTTTGAAAAGAAAGCGAGTACGTCCTGCGGACGTACCGCAAAAAACTTTAATCTCGCTTCGCTCGGCCCCCGGCGCGCACGTGCGTTTTTCTCTTGCACAGGCGCGGCGTTCAGCCGCCAGTCTCGCCTGCCGGCTCGGTCGGTCCTGAACGGTCCCCACTGGGGACCAGGACCCCCAAGGCGCGAATTGCCCGGGGTGCAACCCCCCCTTATTTTTTCAACCCTTGGATGCGCTCCATGGCCTCCACGGTCTTCTGGGCGTCGCCAAAGGCGGTCAGGCGGAAGTAGCCCTCGCCGTTCTTGCCAAAGCCCTCGCCGGGGGTGCCCACAATCTCCGCGTTGTGCAGCAGGTAGTCAAAGTACTCCCAGCTGCCCATGCCGTCCGGGCACTTCAGCCAGATGTAGGGGGAGTTGGTGCCGCCGGTGAACCACACGCCCATCTTCTGGAAAGCGTCCATCATCACCTTGGCGTTGTTCTGGTAGTAGGCGATGGTCTCCCGAATCTGCTTCTGGCCCTCTGCGGTGAACACCGCGGCGGCGGCCCGCTGGGTGATGTAGCTGGTGCCGTTGAACTTGCAGCCCTGGCGGCGCTGCCACAGCTTGGAGACCTGCACGCCGTCCATCACCAGCTCCTTGCGGATGACGGTGTAGCCGCAGCGCATGCCGGTAAAGCCGGCGGTCTTGGAGAAGGAGCAGAACTCAATGGCGCACTTCTCCGCCCCGGGGATTTCAAAGATGCTGTGGGGCAGGCCCGGCTGGGTGATAAAGGCCTCGTAGGCGGCGTCAAAGAGGATGACGGCCTTCTGCTCCAGGGCGTAGTCCACCCAGGCCTGCAGCTGCTCCTTGTTGTAGGTGGCGCCGGTGGGGTTGTTGGGAGAGCACAGGTAGATGATGTCCGCCTTTACGCTCTCGTCGGGCAGGGGCAAAAAGCCGTTTTGCTCGTTGGCGTCCATGTAGGCGATGTTCCGGCCGGAGATGATGTTGGTATCCACATACACAGGGTACACCGGGTCGGGCACCAGCACGGTGTTGTCCACATCGAACAAATCCACAATGTTGCCCACGTCGCTCTTGGCGCCGTCGCCCACAAACACCTCGGAGGGGTCCATGTCCACGCCGAAGTTCTTGTAGTAGTTGGCGATGGCCTCCCGCAGGAAGGGGTAGCCGTCGCTGTCCGGGGAGTAGCCGTGGAAAGTCTCCTTGTGGGCCTGCTCCTCGGTGGCCTGGTGCATGGCCTCAATGACGGCGGGGGCCAGGGGCATGGTCACGTCGCCAATGCCCATTTTGATGATCTTGTTGTCGGGGTGCTCCTGGGTGTAGGCGGCCACCTTCTTGGCGATGGTGACAAACAGGTAGCTCTGCTGCAGGTTCTGGAAATTGCCGTTCAGCTTCATCTTTTCTCGTTCCTTTCCCTTAGGATAGTTGGTTCTCCTGGTGTGCCAGGTTTATTTTTTCTCCCGGTTTTCCCGGTAGGCCACGGCGGCGCCGATAAAACCTTTAAACAGGGGATGGGCGCGGTTGGGCCGGGACTTGAACTCGGGGTGGAACTGCCCCGCCACGAAGAAGCCGTTCTGGGGCAGCTCTACCGTTTCCACAATGCGGCCGTCGGGGCTGGTGCCGCTGATGACCATGCCCGCAGCTTCCACCGTCTCCCGGTAGTCGTTGTTGAACTCGTAGCGGTGGCGGTGGCGCTCGTGGATCAAATCCTTGCCGTAGCACGCCATCATCTTGGTGCCGGGCTTGATTTGGCAGGGATAGCTGCCCAGGCGCAGGGTGCCGCCCTTGTTGATGTTCTTGTTCTGGTCGGGCATAAAGTCGATGACCTTGTGCAGGCCGTACTCGTCAAACTCGCCGGAGTTGGCGTCCTTGATGCCGCAGACGTTCCGGCAGAACTCGATGACGGCGATCTGCATCCCCAGGCAGATGCCCAGGTAGGGCACGTTGCTCTCCCGGGCGTACTTGGCGGCCAGCACCATGCCCTCGATGCCCCGGTTGCCAAAGCCGCCGGGGATGATGACGCCGTCGGCGTCCCCCAGGCGGGAGGCCACGTTCTCCTCGGTGAGGGTCTCGGAGTCCACCCAGTCTATCTCCACCCGGGCGCTGTGGTCGTAGCCCGCGTGGCGCAGGGCCTCCATCACGGAGAGGTAGGCGTCGTGGAGCTTCACGTACTTGCCCACCAAGGCGATGCGCACCAGCTTTTTCCGGCTGCGAATCTTGTCCACCATGTGGAGCCACTCGCTCATGTCCGGCTCGGGGGTTTCCAGGCACAATTCCCGGCAGACGATCTCGGAGAAGTGGCTTTTCTCCAGCATGATGGGCGCCTCGTACAGCACGGGGATGGTCAGGTTCTCAATGACGCAGTCGGGCCGCACGTTGCAGAACAGGGCGATCTTGTGGAAGATGCTGGGGTCGGTGATGGGCTCGTCGGTGCGCAGCACGATGATGTCCGGCTTGATGCCCATGCTCTGCAGCTCCTTGACCGAGTGCTGGGTGGGCTTGGACTTGTGCTCCCCGGAGCTTTTCAAATAGGGCACCAGCGTGACGTGGATGAACAGGGAATTTTCCTCCCCCACCTCTTGGGCCACCTGGCGGATGGCCTCCAGGAAGGGCTGGCTCTCAATGTCGCCGGCGGTGCCGCCGATCTCCGTGATGACCACGTCAGCGTTGGACTTCTGCCCCACGCTGTAGATAAAGCTCTTGATCTCCGAGGTGATGTGGGGGATGACCTGGATGGTCTCTCCCAAATACTCGCCCCGGCGCTCCTTGTTCAGCACGTTCCAGTACACCTTGCCGGTGGTCAGGTTGGAGAACTTGTTCAAGTCCTCGTCGATGAACCGCTCGTAGTGGCCCAAATCCAGGTCGGTCTCCAGGCCGTCCTCGGTGACGTACACCTCCCCGTGCTGATAGGGGCTCATGGTGCCGGGGTCCACGTTGATGTAGGGGTCCAGCTTTTGGGCGGCCACCTTCAGGCCCCGGGCCTTGAGCAGGCGGCCCAGGCTGGCGGCGGTGATGCCCTTTCCCAAGCCGGAGACAACGCCCCCGGTGACAAAAATAAACTTAGCCAATTCCAATTCCCTCCTTGTATCCTTTATACGGTTACCGTGCCCTCAAACACGGTGACGGCTTCGCCGGTCATCCACACGCGGCTGCCCTCCACGCGGATGGTCAAATCCCCGCCGCGCAGCTTTACCACAATGTCCTCCCCTTCTTTGCAGCGGCCGCAGAGGATGGCAGCCACAGCGCTGGCGCAGGCGCCGGTGCCGCAGGCCATGGTCTCGCCGCTGCCACGCTCCCACACCCGCATCTTCAAGGTGCGGCTGTCCAGCACCTGGATGAACTCGGTGTTCACCCCCTGGGGGAACAGGGGGTCGTGCTCAAACAGGGGGCCGATCTCCGGCAGGTCCAGCCCGTCGGGGTCCTCGCCGAAGATGACGCAGTGGGGGTTTCCCATGGAAACGCAGGTGATTTCGTAAATCCCCCCGGCCACCTCCACGTTCTGGCCCACCACCCGCTCCCCGGGCAGCGCCACCGGGATTTCCCCCGGGGTGAGGATGGCGTCGCCCATGTCCACGGTGATAGACACAGCCTGGCCGTTTTCCTCGTGGACGCGGCAGGTCTTTATGCCGCTGAGGGTTTCGATGCGCAGCTCCTCCTTGTGGGCGATGCGGTGGTCAAAGACGTACTTTGCCACGCAGCGGATGCCGTTGCCGCACATTTTGCCCTCGCTGCCGTCCAGGTTGAACATGCGCATTTTGGCATCGGCCACCTCAGAGGGGCAGATGAGAATCACCCCGTCGCCCCCAATGCCCTTGTGCCGGTCGGAGAGGCGGACAGCCAAAGCCGCCGGGTCCTCCACCTGCTCCTCAAAGCAGTTGATATAGATGTAGTCGTTGCCGCAGCCGTGCATTTTGGTAAAGCGCAAATTGCCCATAGCGTTCCCCTTTCCTATTTTTCTGGATGAAATCTACAAAGGACTTTCCAAGGCGCGGGAAAGTCCTTTGTGCTGTTGCATTTTACGGGAGGGTTACACCTCTACCACGCCGTCGTAGACCTTCTCGGCCTTGCCGGTCATCAGGACGCGCTCGTCGGTGTAGTGGATCTTCAGCTCGCCGCCCTTGAGGATGACGCGGATATCCTTGCCCTTCTCGCAGTAGCCGTTGAGGGTGGCGGCCACCACGGCGGCGCAGGTGCCTGTGCCGCAGGCCATGGTCTCGCCGCTGCCACGCTCCCAGATGCGGGCCTTTAAGGTGTGCTGGTCAATGACCTCCACAAACTCCACGTTGACCCGGTCGGGGAACATGGGGTCGTGCTCGAACTTGGGCCCCAAATCCTCCAAATCCAGCTTGTCCACAGAGGGCACAAACACGGTGCAGTGGGGGTTGCCCATGGAGCAGCAGGTGATGCGGTACACGTTGCCGCCAATGGAGATAGGCTTGTTGACCACCTTCTCCCCCTCCAGCCGGACGGGGACCTTCTCCGGGGCCAGCTCGGCCTTGCCCATGTCCACCGTGACCTTGGAGACCAGGCCGTTTTTGGTGATGACGGTGCACTCCTTCACGCCGGACTTGGTGTCGATGTGGAGGACATGCCGGCCCTCGCCCACCTTCTGGCCCTTGGCGATGCCGTTGTCAAAGAGGTACTTGGCCACGCAGCGGATGCCGTTGCCGCACATCATGCCCTCGCTGCCGTCCAGGTTGAACATGCGCATCTGGGCGTCGGCCACATCGCTGGGGCAGATGAGGATGACGCCGTCGCCGCCCACGCCGTTGTGCCGGTCCGAGAGGAAAATGGACAGGAACTCGGGGGAGGAGACGGTGTTCTCCTTGTCAAAGAGGTTGATATAGATATAGTCGTTGGAGCAGGCGGACATCTTGGTGAACTTCAGCTTCTGCTTGCGCTCCTTCAAGTTGTTGATGTCGATAATCTCCGTGTTCTCCGGGGTGTAGCGGCTCATCAGGGAGTCGGCCAGGGCGTTGGCGGTGTCCAAAGCCGTCAGGCAGGGGATGCCCAGCAGGCTTGCCTTGCGGCGGATCTTCACGCTGTCCCGGGCGGGGTTGCGGCCCTTGGCGGAGGTGGAGATGACGTAGTTTACCTTGCCGCTTTCCAGCAAGGTGATGGTGTTCACGGAGCTCTCGTGGATCTTGTCCACAATCTTCACGGAGAGGCCCACCTTGGCCAGCACCATGGCGGTGCCGGTGGTGGCGTAGATGGCAAAGCCCATCTTGTCGAACTTCTTGGCGATCTCGCCGATTTCCGGCTTGTCCTGGTCCCGCACGGTGATGAACACGCCGCCGCCCTTGGTCATCTTGTGGCCAGAGGCAATCAGGCCCTTGTACAGGGCTTCTTCCAGGTTGTTGCCAATGCCCAGCACCTCGCCGGTGGACTTCATCTCCGGCCCCAGGTGGGTGTCCACGTCGGTGAGCTTCTCAAAGGAGAACACCGGCACCTTCACCGCCACATAGGGGGAGGGCTTGTACAGCCCCGTGCCAAAGCCCAGGTCTACCAGCTTGTAGCCCAGGCTCACCTTGGTGGCCAGGTCGCACATGGGCACGCCTGTGACCTTGCTGATGTAGGGCACGGTGCGGGAGGCCCGGGGGTTCACTTCGATGACGTAGATCTCCCCATCCATGAGGATGTACTGCAAGTTGATGAGCCCCAGGGCGTTGAGCTCCCGGCAGAGGGTCTCGGTGGTGGCCACAATCTTGGCGCTCATGTCGTCGTCGATGTCCGAGGCGGGGTACACGGCGATGCTGTCGCCGGAGTGGATACCCGTGCGCTCCACGTGCTCCATAATGCCGGGGATGAGGATGTTCTCGCCGTCGCAGATGGCGTCCACCTCGATCTCCATGCCGGAGAGGTACTTGTCGATGAGCACGGGGTTATCCTGCTTGTGGGAGAGGATGATGGCCATGTACTCCTCGATGTCCTCGTCGCAGTAGGCGATAATCATGTTCTGGCCGCCCAGCACGTAGCTGGGCCGCATCAGCACGGGGTAGCCCAGGTCCCGGGCAGCGTTCAACGCCTCTTCCGTGGTCATGATGGTGTGGCCCTTGGGCCGCTTGATGCCGGAGCGCTCCAGCAGCGCGTCAAAGCGCTCCCGGTCCTCGGCCATGTCGATGGTGTCGGCGGAGGAGCCCAAAATGGGGATGTTGTGGGCCGCCAAAGTCTTGGTGAGCTTGATGGCCGTCTGGCCGCCGAAAGCCACCACCACGCCGATGGGCTTCTCGATGTTGATGATGTCCAGCACGTCCTCGGGGGACAGGGGCTCAAAGTACAGCCGGTCGCCGGTGTCGAAGTCGGTGGACACGGTCTCCGGGTTGTTGTTGATGATGACCACCTCGTACCCCAGCTGCCGCAGGGACATGACGCAGTGAACGCTGGCGTAGTCGAACTCGATCCCCTGGCCGATGCGGATGGGGCCGGAGCCCAGCACGATGACGGTCTGCTTCTCCCGGTTTTCGCCGATGAACTCCAAAGCCTCGTCCTCACCGCCGGCTTCCTCGGTGTCGTAGGTGGCGTAGAAGTAGGGGGTGTGGGCGGCGAACTCGCCGGCGCAGGTGTCCACCATCTTAAAGGTGGGCTTGCGCTGGAACTTTACCTCGCAGCCGGAGAGCCGGGCGATGGTGGAATCGGGATAGCCCAGCTTTTTGCCCTGGGTGTACAGCTCCTGGGTGAGCTGGCCCTTGGCCAATTCCCGCTCGTAGTTGAGCAAGTTCAGTATCTTGGAGAGGAACCAGCAGTCGATCATGGTTTCCTCGTGCATCTTCTCAATGGACACGCCCCGCTTTAAGAGCTCGTACACGGCGAACAGCCGCTCGTCGGTGGCGTGGGTGGCGATGTGCCACAGGTTCTCCTCGCTCTCGGTGGCAAACTTGGGCAGGTTCAGGGTGTCCAGGGAGATTTCCGCGCCCCGCACAGCCTTCATCAAAGCCATCTCGAAGGTGTCGGCGATGGACATGACCTCGCCGGTGGCCTTCATCTGGGTGCCCAGCTCCCGCTTGGCGTAGACGAACTTGTCAAAGGGCCACTTGGGGAACTTCACCGCCACGTAGTCCAAGGCGGGCTCGAAGGCGGCGTAGGTCTTGCCGGTGACCGCGTTCTTGATCTCGTCCAAGGTGTAGCCGATGGCGATCTTGGTGGCCACCTTGGCGATGGGGTAACCTGTAGCCTTGGAGGCCAAAGCGGAGGAGCGGGACACACGGGGGTTTACCTCGATGACGGCGTACTCAAAGGAGGTGGGATGCAAAGCGAACTGGCAGTTGCAGCCGCCCTCCACGCCCAGCTCGTCGATGATTTTCAGCGCGGCGGAGCGGAGCATCTGGTACTCCTTGTCGGAGAGGGTGACGGTGGGGGCGATGACGATGGAGTCGCCGGTGTGCACGCCCACCGGGTCCAGGTTCTCCATGGAGCACACGGTGATGGTGTTGCCCTTGCTGTCGCGCATCACCTCGAACTCGATTTCCTTCCACCCGGCGATGGACTTCTCCACCAGGATCTGGGTGATGGGGGACAATGCCAGGCCGTTGGCGGCCACTTCCCGCAGCTCCTCCTGGTTGTTCACAATGCCGCCGCCGGAGCCGCCCAGGGTAAAGGCGGGCCGGATGATGACAGGGTAGCCAATCTCCAGGGCGAAGGCCTCGGCGTCCTCCACGGTGGTGACCACCTTGGAGGGGATGCAGGGCTGGCCGATCTTCTCCATGGTGTCCTTGAACATCTGGCGGTCCTCGGCCTTGTCGATGGTCTCGGGGGAGGCGCCCAGCAGCCGCACGTTGTGGCTCTCCAAGAAGCCCTCCTTGGCCAGCTGCATGGAGAGGGTCAGGCCCGTCTGGCCGCCAAAGCCGGAGAGGATGCTGTCGGGCTTTTCCTTCTCGATGATGCGCTTGATGGTGGTCAGGTTCAGGGGCTCGATATAGATTTTATCCGCCATGGCCTTGTCGGTCATAATGGTGGCGGGGTTGGAGTTGACCAGCACAATCTCGATGCCATCCTCCCGCAGGGCGCGGCAGGCCTGGGTGCCGGCGTAGTCGAATTCCGCGGCCTGGCCGATGACAATGGGGCCAGAGCCGATAACCAGTACCTTTTTAATATCCTTATTCAGCGGCATTTTATTCCCCCTCCTTCATCATAGCGAAAAACTCATCGAACAGGGCCTGGGTGTCCAGGGGACCGCCGCAGGCTTCGGGGTGGAACTGCACGGAAAAGGCGGGGCAGTCCAGATAGCGGATGCCCTCGCAGGTGTTGTCGTTGACGTTGACGAACAGCTCCCGGGCCACGGCGCTGTCGATGCTGGAGGACACCACCGCGTAGCCGTGGTTCTGGCTGGAGATGTACACCCGGCCGGTCTCCAGGTTCTTGACAGGCTGGTTGGCGCCACGGTGGCCGTACTTCAGCTTCTCCGTCTGGAAGCCGTGGGCCAAGGCCAGCAGCTGATGCCCCAGGCAGATGCCGAACAGGGGGATATTCAACTTGCAGATCTCTTTCAGGTTTGCAATGATCTCGGTGTTTTCCGCAGGGTCGCCGGGGCCGTTGGACAGCATGATGCCGTCCACGCCCAGGGCCTGGATTTCCCCGGCGGTGGTGGTGCAGGGGCACACGGTGACTTCCGCGCCCCGCTTTACCAGCTCCCGGTAGATGTTGCGCTTCAGGCCAAAGTCCAGCAGGGCGATTTTCTTCTTCACCTCGCCCTCGGGGCGGACCACATAGCGCTCCTTGGTGGAGGAGGCCTTCACCGCGCCGGTGACGCGGTAGGCCTTCAGGGCCTCAAAGTCCACGGCGGCGGGGTCGTCGGTGATGACGCCGTTCATCACGCCGGTCTCCCGGATGATTTTCGTCAGCGTGCGCGTATCGATGCCGGAAAGGCCAATGACGCCCTTTTCTTTAAAAAAGGTGTCAAGGCTGCCCTGGGAACGGAAGTTGGAGGGAGCTTGGCACCATTGCTTGACAATATAGGCACAGGGACCGATGGCATCGCTTTCAAAATCGGCGGGAATAACGCCGTAATTGCCAATAAGGGGGAAGGTCTGCACCACCATCTGCCCCCAATAGCTGCGGTCTGTTAACGTTTCCAAATAGCCGGTCATGCCTGTGGTGAACACCACTTCCGCGGTCATCTCGCCCTGGGCGCCAAAACGCTCGCCACGAAAAACCTTGCCGTTTTCCAGCACAAGATACCCTGTTTTCCCCATACGCTCAACCCTTTCTCTTGGTTTTAGACACTGCGTCGCCTCAGCCCGCTCCCCTTTCCCCAGGGGGAGCAGGCCAAGGCGCTCCGGTTTCTCTCTTGTTATCAATAGTATATCATACCCGATAGGGAGAAAACAAGCAAGAAGATTTTTCAATTCTCCACTTTACACAAAGCCCCTCCCCTTGTGGGAAGGTTCTTCCCCCTTTTCTCCAAGAGGCCGCCGCTCCCCGGGGGGCCGGGCCTCTCCTGAGCCGATGCAGCAGCACGACGCACTTCCTGCATTTTCCAGAAAAAGCGCCTGGCCTTTCCAGCTTTTGGAAAACGCCAGACGCCCTTGTCTGTTCTTGGTGTAGAGTATACTATGCCCCGGCGGGAAAGTCAAGGCGGTTTTGCATGGCACGTCCGCTTTTCCTGCATAAGCCCCAAGGGATTCCGGGATTTTCCATAAAATCCCACGGGATTGCGCGGCAGGCTTCTGTTCACCCTGGAGAAAGGGCGGCGTTGGGGAAAAACCTATTGACAAATGCGGCGCGCCGGGTATAGAATACGGGTAGACCAGCAAAGGCGCTGAAGGGAGTCCCCTCAGCGCCTTTCGTGTTACAGGGTGCCCCAAAGGCAAATACGAAAGGCGGCGCCTAATTTCTCGGAAAGTGTGGTTATGGTTATGAGTTGTCCGGAAACCCGCAAAAGTGTCCCCGAGCTCTTTGGCAGCTCGGTGTTTAACGATGACGTCATGCAGGAACGGCTGCCCAAAGACGTGTACAAGTCCCTGCGGAAAACCATCGACGAGGGCAAGGACCTGGATTTGAACGTGGCCAACGCGGTGGCCAACGCCATGAAGGACTGGGCCGTGGAAAAGGGCGCCACCCACTACACCCATTGGTTCCAGCCTTTAAACGGGATCACCGCCGAAAAGCACGACAGCTTTATCTCTCCCACCAGCGACGGCCGGGTCATCATGCAGTTTTCCGGCAAAGAGCTGGTAAGGGGCGAGCCGGACGCCTCCTCCTTCCCCTCCGGCGGCCTGCGCGCCACCTTCGAGGCCAGGGGCTACACCGCCTGGGACCCCACCAGCTACGCCTTTGTCAAGGGCGACTCCCTCTACATCCCCACGGCGTTCTGCTCTTACAGCGGCGAAACTTTGGACAAAAAGACCCCGCTGCTGCGTTCTATGGAGGATTTAAGCGCCCAGGCGCTGCGCATCCTGCGGCTGTTTGGCGACCAGAAGTCCAAGCGGGTGGTGACCACCGTGGGGCCCGAGCAGGAGTACTTCCTGGTGGATAAGGAGCTCTATGACCAGCGCCCCGACCTGCGCTTTACCGGCCGCACGCTGTTTGGGGCCAAGGCGCCCAAGGGCCAGGAGCTGGAGGACCACTACTTTGGCGCCATCAAGCCCCGGGTTGCCGCCTTTATGAAGGATTTGGACGAGGAGCTGTGGAAGCTGGGCATTTTGGCCAAGACAAAGCACAACGAGGTGGCCCCTGCCCAGCACGAGCTGGCGCCCATCTTCACCACCACCAACGTGGCCACCGACCACAACCAGCTGACCATGGAAACCATGAAGAACGTGGCCGCCAAGCACGGCCTGGTGTGCCTGCTGAACGAAAAGCCCTTTGAGGGCGTTAACGGCAGCGGCAAACACAACAACTGGTCCCTCTCCACCGACACGGGCAAGAACCTGCTGGACCCCGGCAAGAAGCCGCAGGAAAACACCCAGTTCCTGCTGTTTTTGGCGGCTATCATCAAGGGCGTGGATGAGTACCAGGATTTGCTGCGCATCTCGGTGGCCAGCGCCGGCAACGACCACCGCCTGGGCGCCAACGAGGCCCCGCCGGCCATTGTCTCCATGTTCCTGGGGGATGAGCTGGAGGGCATATTGGAGGCCATCGAAAAGGATGAGCCCTACACCGGCATAGAGGCAAAGCAGCTGCAAACCGGCGTCCACGTGCTGCCCGACCTGGCCATGGACACCACCGACCGCAACCGCACCTCTCCCTTCGCCTTTACAGGCAACAAGTTTGAGTTCCGCATGCTGGGCTCCGCCATTTCCATCTCCTGCCCCAACATCATGCTGAACACCATCGCCGCCGAGGAGCTGCGCCAGTTCGCCGACGAGCTGGAGGGCACCGCCGACCTGGAAGGGGACGTGCGCAAGATCGTGCGCCGGGTGATGCAGCAGCACAAGCGGATCATCTTCAACGGCGACGGCTATTCCGAAGCCTGGACCGAAGAGGCCAAGCGCCGCGGCCTGCTGAACCTGCCTACCACCGTGGACGCCTTGCCCCGGTACCTGGACCAGAAGAACGTGGAGCTGTTCACCAGCCACAAAATCTACACCGAGGCCGAGATGGAGGCCCGCTATGAGACCATCATCGAGGAGTACTCCAAGACGCTGAACATCGAGGCCCTGACCATGAGCGAAATGGTGCGGCGGGACATTCTGCCGGCAGTAAGCGGCTACGTCGCCAGCCTGGCGGAGGCGGTCGCCTCCAAGCGGGCTGCGGTGGCGGGCCTGCCCTGCGCGGCGGAAACCAGCCTCATCCAGAAGCTGTCCTCCCTGCTGGACAGCGCCTACGAAAAGGTGGAGGCCCTGGACACTTTGGTTGCTGACGGGAAAGCCGAAAGCCACAACGCCCTGACCGCGGCGACCTATTACAAGGACGTCATCATCCCCGCCATGAACGAGCTGCGGGCCGTGGTGGACCAGATGGAAGTGGACACTGCTTCCCAGTTCTGGCCCTATCCCTCCTACGGCGACCTGATGTTCCGGGTGTAAGGGCCCCTTAAACAAAAGTGCAACAGCACAAAGGCGTGCGGTGAGGTTTTCACCCACGCCTTTTTTGCTGCCTTCCCTATCGCGTACAAGTCACACATTTTCCCATACCCAAAGGGCCGCCCCGGCAGCAATCGCCGGGACGGCCCTTCTTTTTTTATGGCTTTGGCGGCGCCGCAGGCAGCTCCGGCTTGCCCACGTACTGCATGTGGGGGAACACAAAATCCAGGTAGGAGTCTGGGAAATACTCGTCGAAGAACGCCTGCACCACGTTGGTGGCGGGGATGTTATTCACCCGCTCGCTGCGGCGGTACACCGCCCCGGCGGACAGCAGCACGTCAATGGCCATCAAAACGGTGAACACCACCGTGAGGGGGCGGCCCACCTTTTTGGGGATTTTCTGGATGGTGCGGGACATGGCCGGGTACAAATCCTTCACCCACACCATGCCCAAGATGCCCCAGAAGAAGGAGTACATCAAGTTGGTGCGGCCCCCGATGTTCAAGGGGGAGTCGCTGTACTCCCACGAGACAGTGCCGAACACCGCCTGCTGCACAAAGCTGCACAGGTATTCAAAGGCGCCGCCAATGAACATGCTCGCCAGGAAAATCATGATGTCCTTCTGGTTGTACATGCGCCACAGCAGCAAGGTGATGGCCACCGACCCCAGGCCGTACACCGGGATGAAGGGGCCAAACACCAGGCCCACCCGCACCTGGAACTCATGGGCGCGCACCAGGGCATATAGCGTCTCCAGCACAAAGCCCACCACGTTGCCCACCATGAAAATCCAAAACAGCTTGGAGTAGCACAGCCCAAAGGCAAAGGGCCGCTCCTCCCCGGGGGCCAGGCGCGTCTCGTAGGCAGCCCGGGCGTCCTCGTTGCGCTTGCGCAGCGCCTCCCAAGAGCGGCGGCGCAGCACGTCCATGTTCTGGCGCAGCTCTTCCAGCTGCTCGTTGTACTTTAAAATCCGCAAATCGGGGAAGGCGTTCTGCAGGCGGCGGCGCAGCCAGTTGTTGCGGATGTTCTCCTCGTACTTCACCTTCAGCCGGGCTGCCTCGCGCTGCCAGTCCTTTTGCAAAGCGCGCTTGCCCGCCAGGCCCATGGTGAGCAGCACCTGCTTGCCCTCCTGCTGCTTGTCGTGCAGGGCCACAGCGCCCTGGAACAAGTCTTCGCCCAGCTTGTTGGAGCCCTGGCGCAGCTTGCTGGTGACGTACTCCAGGTTTTTCAGCTTGCGGTTTAAGCCAATCAGGCCGATGGCTGTCACCAGGAAATCCGCCACGAACAGGCTGCCCAGCACCACCAGCAGCACCCAGCCCACCTGCCGGGGAATCTGGCCGAAAAGCCGGTGGGCCAGAGGCATCACATAGCGGACAATCAAAGCGCCGGCCAGGCCCCACACCACGCTGAACTTTAGGCAGATGTACCCATGGAGGTTGTGGGGGGTGTCGGAGTAGTCCCACCACTTTTGGTGGAAGAGTTTCTCCAGCAAAAAGCCCGCCGCGTACTCCAGGACAGAACCCAGCAGCATGGCGCCCACCAGCTGCACCGGCAAACTGCTGCCAAAGGGCCGCAGGAAAAAGTCGATGGCCACCACGCCCAAGCCGTAAATGGGGCACAGGGGGCCGTTTAAAAAGCCGCGGTTGACAAACCGCCGCTCCCGCACGGCGGCAAAGACCACCTCGCTGCACCAGCCCAAAAACGAAAACAGAAAGAAACACCACAGATAGGTATAGGCCAACTCCCATTCTCCTTTTCCCTAAAAATTTTTCGAACCGAGATTAAATAAGTGTAACAGAAAAACCCAGTCTTGTAAAGATATGCCCCGCCCTGGTCCCACCACAACTGGGCGGCAGACTTTTCCGGGGGTTTGTGCTATACTTTTAAGAACCAGGAAAAGGAGGGAAAGCCCATGGAATGGGAACGGAAACGCTTTGAGGAATTGACGCTGGAAGAGCTGTATGAAATCCTGCGGCTGCGGGTGGACGTCTTTGTGGTGGAGCAGCACTGCCCCTACCCCGAGCTGGACGGCAAAGACCAGCAGGCCCTCCACGTGTTCGCCAAGGAGGACGGCATCCTCCAGGCCTACCTGCGGGTGCTGCAGCCGGGGGTCTCCTTCCCCGAGGCATCCCTGGGCAGGGTCATCAGCCGCAAGCGCCGCCAAGGCCTTGGCACCCAGCTGCTGGAGCAGGGCCTACAGGCGGCGGAGGAATGGCTGGGCAAGGTCCCCATCCGCATCGAGGCCCAAACCTATGCCAAGGGCCTGTACGAAAAATTTGGCTTCCGCCAGGTTTCCGGGGAATTTTTGGAGGACGGCATCCCCCACATCCAAATGCTGCGGGAGTGAGCTTACAAAAACCGCCGGAACACCTGGGGCAGCGCCTGGGGCAGGTCCGTGGGGAGCATGGCCCGCTGGGTGTACCGCTGGGCGCACACGTCCCCCGCCAGGCCGTGGAGGTACACCGCCAGCACCGCCGTCTCAAAGGCGGGGACGCCCTGGGCCAAAAAGGCCCCTGCCATACCCGCCAGCACGTCGCCGCTGCCGCCCTTGGCCATGCCGGGGTTGCCGGTGGGGTTCACGGCGCAGCGGCCGTCCGGAGCGGCGACCACCGTGGCGGCCCCCTTCAGCGCCACCACGGCGCCGGTTTCCTTGGCCTTCTGCCGGGCGGCGCCCAGCCGGTCGGACTGGATTTCCGGGATGGTGTCGTCGCACAGCCGGGCCATCTCCCCGGGGTGAGGGGTGAGCACCAGGGGGATCTCCAGCCCCTCCAGATACCCCGGGTGGCGGCTGAGGAAGTTGACGGCGTCGGCGTCGGCCACCAAGGGCCGCTGGCAGTGGGAGAACACCAGCGGGCACACCAGCTCCGCCCGCTGCCCCAGGCCGCAGCCCATGACGCAGGCGGTGCACTTGCCCAAGGCGTCCAGCAGCGCCTGCTGGCTCTCCTCCCGGCGGTTTTCCCAGTCCAGCACCACGTACACCGCCTGGGGCACCGCTTGGGCCAGGATGGGGTACAGCCGCTCCTCCACGGCGATGGTCAGCAATCCCACGCCGCTGCGCAAGGCCGCCTGGGCCGCCATAACGCAGGCCCCGGCCATGCCCCAGCTGCCGCACACCAGCAGCAGCTTGCCCATGTCGCCCTTGTTGGCCTGGGCGTCCGGCTGGGGCAGCCACTGCCGGGGGAAACGGCTGTCCGTCTCAAAGACCCGGGTCTCCGCCCCCTCCACCAAGGCGGCGGGAACGCCCACCTGGCGCACCACCGTCTCCCCGCAGAACTCCTTGGCGGGGTAGCTGACGTTGGCGGGTTTCTTCCCGGTGAAGGTCACGGTGACGTCCGCCCGGAAGGCCCCGGCGGACACCCGGCCCGTGTCGCACTCCACGCCGCTGGGCAGGTCGGCGGAGACCTTCAGGCAGGGCAGGCCGCTGCCATAGGCCAGCAGCTTTTGGGGCAGGCCGGAGAGCTCCCCCCGGAAGCTGAACCCAAACACGCAGTCGATGAGCACGTCCGCAGCCTCCAGCACCGGGCGGATTTGCTCCAGCTCCTCCCCGGGCAGGACGGCCACCTGGGGGGGCAGCGCCTCAAAGGCCGCAGCGGCCAAGTCGGTGGCGGGCTTGCCCTGGGCCAGCACCACCCAGCAGGCCATGCCCCGCTGGGCCAGCAGCTTGGCGCAGACAAAGCCGTCCCCGCCGTTGTTGCCCTTCCCGCACAGCACCACCGCCCGCTTGCCCCCCACCGGGCGGCAGCGGCGCTCCACCTCTTGGGCCACGGCGGCGCCGGCGTTGTCCATCAGCTGGGAGAGGGGCACCCCGGCAGCCACGGCGGCCATCTCCAAGCGCTGCATTTCATCACGGCAAAAAAGCTTCATACCACATCCTCCTTGACAAAGGGCTGTTCCCTGTACTAAAATGATACCAGCAAAAGAACTTCGGGGCAAGGTGCAATTCCTGACCGGCAGTAAAAGTCTGCGAACGGGGAGGTCTCCCTCTCCGCCGAGCTGGTGAAATTCCAGCACCGACGGTGAACCGCTTTTTCTCTTTTGGAAAAAAGGCGGCAAAGTCCGGATGATAGAAGATTCTTAGGCGCGGCGCTGCCGCTCCCGCTGTATCTCCCTTTCATCGAAAAGGCTCCCGGACCCTTGCGCGGCTCCGGGATTTTTTGCGCCTTTTCGCCACCCCCACCGGTCTTTTGCGAACCAAAATTTTCCGAAAGGGATGGTTCCATGCAAAAGAAAGTCAACGTTCGAAAAATCGCCATGACCGCCATTTTAAGCGCCGTGGCCACCGTGCTGATGTTTCTCAGCTTCAGCCTGCCCATTGTCCCCAGCTTTTTGGCAATGGACTTCTCAGAGCTGCCCGCTCTGATCGCCTCCTTCTCTATGGGACCGGTCAGCGGCGTAGCGGTGTGCTTTATCAAAAACCTGATTAACCTGCCCACCAGCGGCACCGGCGGCGTGGGAGAGCTTTGCAACTTTTTGATGGGCATCACCTTTGTGGTGCCCGCGGGCCTGTTCTACCGGCAGAAAAAGAACCGCTGGGGCGCCCTGTGGGGCTCCGTTCTGGGGGCGGTGGTGATGGCTGTTATGAGCTTTCCCATCAACTACTTCATCTCCTACCCCTTCTATGTGCGCTCTGGGATGATGTCGATGGAGGCCATTATGGACGCCTATCAGCTGATTCTTCCCTCTGTGCAGACGCTGCCCCAAGCCCTGCTGATTTTCAACGTCCCCTTCACTCTGGTGAAGGCCGCCTGCGACGTGGCCCTGACCTTTGCCGTATACAAGCGGCTCTCCCCCCTGATCCACGGCCAGGGGAAGCGCCTGCAAGCGTAACCAATACAATCCTTCCCCAAGCAAAAGGGGCTGCCGCGAAACCGCAGCAGCCCTCTTTTTGCGCTTATTGTAAATTGCCTGGGCCAAAGGCCAAGGGCAGCAGCTCCTCCAGCGTTTGCACCTGGAGGCTGTGCCCGTCTGTCAGCAGGATTTCAAACCCCGGGCCGCAGAACTCCGCCATCACCTGGCGGCACACCCCGCAGGGGGCGCAGATGCCCGTGGGCTCCTCCCCGGCCCTGCCCCCGGCAATGGCAATGGCCTTAAAATCCCGCTTGCCGTCGTTCACCGCCCGGAAAAAGGCGGTGCGCTCGGCGCAGCAGGTGGCGGTAAAGCCGGCGTTCTCAATGTTGCACCCATCGTAGACAGAGCCGTCGGCGCACAGCAAAGCCGCTCCCACCGCGAAGCCGGAGTAGGGGCAATAGGCCTTTTTCCGGGCCTCCTTGGCCCGCTGGACCAGCGCCAGGCGAATCATCTCCCGCTGCTCCTTCACAGGCCCGCCTCCTTTGCCAGCTTCACCAGGCGGCTGGTGCCCAGCCTGTCCGCGCCCAGGGCTAAAAACGCCTCGGCGTCCTCCTTGGTGGCGATGCCCCCGGCGGCTTTCACCTTCACCTGGGGGGCGGAGTGCCGCCGCAGCAGGGCCACGTCCTGGGCGGTGGCCCCGCCGGTGGAAAAGCCCGTGGAGGTCTTGATGTAATCCGCCCCGGCGTCGCTGACCACCTGGCACAGACGGCGCTTCTCCTCCTGGGTGAGCAGGCACGTCTCGATGATGACCTTCAGCACCCGGCCCTGGCAGGCGGCCTTCACCGCCTGGATTTCCGCCAGCACCTGGTCGAACAGGCCGTCCTTCACCCAGCCCAGGTTCACCACCATGTCGATTTCCGCCGCGCCGGACAGCACGGCGTGGGTGGCCTCCGCCGCCTTGATGGGCGCGGCGTTGTAGCCGTTGGGGAAGCCGATCACCGTGCAGATGGCCACCCGCCCGGCGGCGTACTCCGCGGCCCGCTGTACATAGGCGGGCGGGATGCACACGCTGGCGCAGCCGTAGTGGATGCCCTCCTCCACCACCTGGCGGATGTCCTCCCAGGTGGCCTCAGGGTTTAACAGGGTGTGGTCCACGTGGGAGAGGATCTCCTTCCATTCCATAGGCCGCCCCCTTTAGGCGATGCCCGCCAGGATAATCTGGGAGAGGCGCTCCCGGGTGGGCAGGCCCTCGTTATCGCTGCGGTGGGTGATTTGGATGGCCCCGATGACGTTGCCCCGGAAGGTGGCCTCCTCCAGGCTCTCGCCCTCGGCCAAAGCGCTGATGACGCCGGCGGCAAAGCCGTCCCCGGCGCCCACGGTGTCCACCTTCTCCTTGACGGGGAAGGCCGAGGAGTAGCCCGCCTTGCCCCCCAGCTGGGAGAAGTAGGCGCCCTCTTTGCCGGTTTTCACCACTACATTCTTCACGCCCCGCTGGTGGTAGAACGCCGCCACGCCCTCGGGGGTGTCCTGGCCGGTGAGGATTTTCCCCTCGCCAATGCCGGGCAGAATGGTCTCCACGCCCTGGGCCAGGTCGTTTAAGGTGGCCACCATCTTCTCCTGGCTCTCCCACAGCTGGGGCCGCAGGTTGGGGTCGAAGGAGATGGGGAGCTCCAAGGCCTTGGCCCGGCTGATAAGCCGCTTGGTGGCGGCCAGGGCGCTGGGGGAGACGGCGGGGAAAATGCCCGTCACATGGAGCCACTCGCAGCCGGAGAGGTCCAGGCCGTCAATGTCGTGGGTGGAGATTTGAGAGGCCGCGGAGCCCTTGCGGTAATAGGCGATGTCCGGGTCGCCCTTTTGGGTGAAGCCCTTCATCATAAAGCCCGTTTGGGCGGATTCCGTCTGCATCACCAAGTCGGTGGCGATGGCGTTTTTCCGCATGCCGTTTAAAATGCGCTCCCCCAGGGGGTCAAAGCCCAGGCGGGTGCAGTAGGCCGGGGTGTGGCCCAGGCGGGCCAGGCCCACCGCCACGTTGTACTCCGCCCCGGCGATGGAGGCGGTAAAGGTGTTCACTTCGCTGAGGGAACCGGTCTCGTTGGCCATAAACAGGCCCATGGGCTCGCCCATCAAGATGATTTTCATGGTATATCCTCCTTGTCTGTGTCTGTCTTTACGCCTGCCCCGGCACGGTGGTCTGGATGACGGTGCAGTCACCGCGCAGGGACACTTTCCCCGTGCCCGCGGGCACCAGCAGGCTCTCCCCCGCCGTGAATTCCAGGGTGTTCTCCGGCCCGCACAGCAGCCCGCTGCCCTCTACGCACACCAAGGAGAGGAAGCTTTCCTCCCCGGCCTCTAAGGTGAGGGCTTCCTCCACCCGCAGCTTCTGGGTGGAGAAATAGGCGCACTCCCCCAGCTTTTGGGCGGTGCCCCCCGCGCAGGAGAGCACCGGCCCCAGGTGGCTGGCGGTGTCCGAGGGCTCCAGGGTGCACACGTCCAGGGCCTTGTCGATGTGCAGCGGGCGGGGCTTGCCGTCGGCGCCCCGGCGGTCGTAGTCGTACACCCGGTAGGTGCAGTTGGAGTTCTGCTGGATTTCGCAGATGAGGATGCCCGCCCCAATGGCGTGGATGGTGCCGGACTGGATGAAGAACACGTCCCCGGGGTGGACCTCCACCTTGTTTAACACCTCCAGCACGGTGTTGTTCTCAATGCGCTGGCGGAACTCCTCCTTGCTCACCGGCCGGTTTACCCCAAAGTAGAGGAAGGCGCCGGGGTCGCAGTCCACAATGACCCACATCTCTGTCTTGCCGTACTCGCCCTCTACCCGCAGGGCGTACTCGTCGCTGGGGTGCACCTGGATGGACAGGGGCTCCTTGGCGTCGATGAGCTTGATGAGCACCGGGAAGCTCTCAAAGGCGGCGGCGTTTTTCCCCAGGGCCTGGGGGAACTGTTGAAAATACTGGCCCAGGGGCAGGCCTTCCCGCTCCCCGCCGGCAAGGGTGCTCTCCCCCGCCGGGTGGGTGGAAAGCTCCCAGCTTTCGGCCACCTTGTCAAAATCGCAGCGCTTGCCGTACACATCCCGCAGCTTTGTGCCCCCCCACAGGTAATCCTGAAAGGCGGGGGCCAGTTTTTCCAGCTTCATGGGCCATCACTCCAAATCATTGCAAAATTGTCATCCCACGTTACAACACTGTCACGAGACAAATCCTTTTCTCTATGGTATACTATTTTTAGGAAAAACGCAAACCTTTTGTGCGCAGGGAAGGAGGGGTTTTCTGTGAAAAAGAAAGCCATCCCGCTGGTTTTGGCCTTTGTGTTTTGCCTGCTGCTGCCCCTGCCCGCCCGAGCCAACGCGGCGGAGCCGCCGCAGCTTTCGGTGGTGGTCCTCAACCCGCCCCAGGGCTTGGAGCTTTCCCTGGTGTTCTCCTGGGAGGGCCAGGAAGAGCCTGTGCCGGCGGAAGCCACCCGCCTGGCCTGGGAGGGGTACTACCTGTTTCGGCCCTTCAACTTCCCTGGTTTCTGGGAGGGAAGCAGCTCTCCCCAGGACATGGCCGTGGCTTTGCTGGTGGAGACGCCGGAGGAAAGCTTCACCCTCCCGCTGGACACCCAATTTCTCAACCAGGATACCGGCGCCTATTACAACAACCTGTGCGTGTTGGACCTGCAAAGCCGCACTTTAACCGCTGGCCAGCCCTGGTGGCGGCAGCCGCTGCTGGTCTTTCTGCGGGTGGCGCTGACTTTGCTGCTGGAGGGCATTGTCTTTTTCCTTTTTGGCTACCGGCAGAAACGCAGCTGGATTCTCTTTTTCCTGGTCAACGGCTTGACCCAGCTGTTTGTCAACCTGCTCCTACTCAACTTTGTGGGCGCCCTGGGGAACCTATACTCCGCCAAGCTGGCTTTCTGGTTCCTGTACCTGCCCATGGAAATCCTGGTGATTCTCCTGGAGCTGTTCCTGTTCTGCCCCATGCTCAAGGAAAAGAAACGGTGGAACGCCGTCCTTTACACCATAGCGGCCAACCTGTGCAGCTGGCTCCTGGGCGGCGCGCTGCTGGCCTATCTGCCCATTTGACGGGAAGGAGGGTTTCCCAGTGAAAAAGAAAGCGCGCGCCCTTTTGCTCGCCCTGGCGCTGTGCCTGCTGGTGCCCCTGCCCGCCTCGGCCAACGGGGTGGAGCCGCCCTACCTCACCATTTTGGTGGAGAATCCCCCGGCGGACTTACAGCTGACCCTCACCGTGGTGGACGAAACCTCCCAGGAGGAACACGTCCTGTCCCACGACACCCGCCTGTGGGAGCGGTACTTCCGGTTTTACTCCCACATCTGGAGCCCCTGGGCCCCAGAGGGCTCCCCCCAGGCCACGGCCACCTTGCTGGTGGAAACCGGCGGCGAGAGCTTCTCCCTGCCGGTAGAGCCAAAGGGGTTTCATTACACCAACAATCTGGTCACCCTGGATTTAGGAAACCGCCGCCTGCTCTACGGCGAGCCCCGGTGGCGGCAGCCGCTGCTGGTGTGCCTGCGGGTTTTCCTCACCCTGCTGCTGGAGGGCCTGCTGTTTTACCGCTTTGGCTACCGGCGGAAGTCCAGCTGGGCGGTGTTCCTCGTGACGAACCTTCTCACCCAGCTGGGGGTGAACGTGGCGGTGCAGGCGCTGTTCCCGGTTGCCATTGATTTTTACAACCTGCTGGTTTCGGGGATTTTCTTCTACACCCCTTTGGAAATCGCCGTGCTGCTGGTGGAGATGGCCGCTTTCGCCCTGCTGCTGCGGGAGCACCGGCGGCGCCGTGCCGTAGGATACGCGGCGGCGGCCAACCTGTGCAGCTGGTTCCTGGGCGGCGCGCTGCTGGCCGTTCTGCCCCTGTAAACTTGCTTTTCGGTACGTCAACCCTCCTCACCATACAGAACGCCCCACCTGGTGGATATGCCAAGTGGGGCGTTCCCATTTTTCTTGCAAGAGAGGCGCGCCAAGGGCGTTCCTCCGCGAAATCCGGTGGCAGCGGGCCGCCCCCGTCAGCTGGCCAAGGCGGTCAAAACGGCGCTGGCCACGCTGCCGGCTGTCTCAATGCCGCCGGCGCCGTCCTCCACCACCACGGCGAAGGCATAGGGGGTAACGGTGGAATCACAGAAGCCCACCATCCAGCAGTTGGGGCCTTTGCCCTCCCCCACCTCGCCGGTGCCGGTTTTGGCGCAGACGTTCATCCCCGCGGGGAACAGCCAGTCACCGCAGTAGCTCTCCACGTTGGTGCGCAGCAGCGTCTTCAAGTTCTGGGCCTCGGTGGAGGTGACCAAGGTGCGGTCGCCGCTGGAAAGGCCCTCCAGCAGGCCGGAATCCTGGGTGAGCTTGGGCTCCACGTAGGCGCCGCCGTTGGCGATGGCCCCCATGAGGACCATCATGTGGTAGGGGTTGGTCAGCACGGTGTACTGGCCCACGCCCGCCCAGCCCAGCTGGTTGGCGTTGGTGTCCGCCAGGTCGATGGTGCTCTGGGCGATGGGGATGGAGCCGAAGTCAATTTGGGTGTTAAAGCCCATCTCCTCGGCTTTTTGCTGCAGGGCCTCCGCCCCCAGGTCGTTGGCCAGCTGGGCAAAGTACACGTTGCAGGAGTTGCCCAAAGCCGCGGACATATCCTGGCTGCCGTGGGCGTGGCCGTTTAGGCAGGTGATGTCGCTGCCCGCCAGCTCCACAGCGCCCTGGCAGTTGTAGGTGATGGAGCTCCAGCTGTCGGGGTAGCGCTCCATGGCCGCGGCGGCGGTGACGATCTTAAAGATGGAGCCCGGCGTAAAGCTGCCGGAAAGGGTGTTGTCCAGGTACACGCCCTTGTAGGCCTCGTTGGTCTCCAAATCCTCGGGGACGGCGTTGGGGTCAAAGGTGGGGGCGCTGACCTTGGCCAAAATCTCCCCCGTCTCGTAGTTGTAGACAATGACAGCGCCGTTTTTCCCGCCCAGGGCGTTGTAGGCGGCCACACAGGCGTCCTGGTCGATGGTCAGCGCAATGTCGCTGCCCATGCGGTTGAAGATGGTGTCGTTGAGCCCGGTGATGATGTTGTAGCCGGAGAGCTGGGCCCGCATGGTGTACTGCACGCTGGTGGAGATGTAGCCATAGGGGTCCCCCACGGTGTGGAGCAGGGAGCGGCGGACGGTTTCGTCCTGGCTGTAGAGGCGGGCGCCGTCTTCGGTGGTGGCAAGGAGGTTGCCGTCCCGGTCGGTGATGTCCCCCAGCTTCACGGTGGAATTTTCCGAATAGACGTGGCCGTTATAGGGCTGCATGGCCCACTGGCTGCCGTTTACCACAAACTGGTATAGCAGGTAGCCCAGGCCGCCTAAAAACGCGGCCAGCAAGATGTAGAGGACCATAGAGCGGAAACCTGTGGTGCGCATGGGTCATGCCTCCTTTCTGGAATGGCGTCCCGCGGGCTTGCGGGCATGGGAGCCGCCCCGGGGCGCGGGGCTCCTGGCGGGGGCCCGCTGGGGCGCGGGGGGCGTCACCCTCCCCCGGCTGGGAGAGGCCTGGGGCCGGGGCGCCGGCGCCCGCTGGGGGGCGCGGCTCTGGGGCGTCCGGCTGGGCGGCGGGGGCGCTTCCTCCCGCAGGCTGCGGCGGCTGGCCCGGCGGGCGGCGTAGGTGCGCTCATCGCTGGCCTTGAGGAAGGCCATCATGCCCCAGACGGAAATCATGCTGGAGCCGCCGGAGCTGATAAAGGGCAGCGTGACCCCTGTCATGGGCAGCACGTCGGTGGCGCCGAACACGTTTAGGGCTGTCTGGAACAGCAGCATCCCCGCGGCGGCGCAGGCCGCGATGGAGAAGAAGGTGGAGCGGCTCCGCGTCACGTCGCTGCGGGCGTAGAAAATCCACAGCACAAAGGCCAGCAGTATCACCAGGCCCAGCAGCAGGCCCTGCTCCTCGCACAGCAGGCCAAAGACCAAATCGCTGTCCGCGGCAAAGACCGAGGCCAAATAGCTGTTGCCCAGGCCCACGCCGAACAGGCCGCCGCTGGCCAGGTAGGTCAAGGTGCGGGTTTGGGAGTAGCCCAGGTTGTCGTTGATGTGCTCCCACACATGGCCCCAGCCCATAAAGCGGTCCAGGACGTAGGGCTTCACCGTCAGCACCACCAGCACAGCCAGCACCGCCCCGGCCAGCACCAGGGCGATGGTGCGCACGCTGCCGGAACGCATAAAGGCGATGATGAGGAAGGTGGCGAACAGAATCAGCGCCATGCCGAAGTCCGGCATCAAGGCCAGCAGGCCAATGCAGGCGCCGGTGAAAATCAAGAACTCGCCGATGTTCTTTTTGGTCTGCAAGCGGTCCAAGGTGGAGGTGCCCACAAAGATAAAGGCGATTTTCACAAACTCCGAGGGCTGCACGCTGAGGGGCCCAATGCGAATCCAGTTGGTGGAGCCGTAGGTGTTGGTGCCCAGCACCAGGGTAGCCGCCAGCAGCAGAATCGCTCCCAGGCCAATCCACAGCCGGCACTTGGCCACCCGGTCCATGTCCCCCATAAACCAAATCATAAAGCAGAACAGCAGCATGCCCAGCAGCATGGCCACCAGCTGGGTGGTGATGCCCTCGATGTCAAAGGCGGAGAGCAGCTGGACGCCTATCCCCGAAAGGAGGAAGGCCACGGTCTCAATCTCAAAGCTGACACGGTGCATCATGCCGATGGAGAAGATGTACAGCCCCCAGCCCATCACCAGCACCGCGGCAAAGGGGATGAGCTGCTCGGGGTGGAGCTCCCCGTCCATGCACAGGCCCTGCAAAGCCACCAGCAGCAAGGTGAAGGTGGCCGCCAGCATCAGCCGCAGGGGGGAGGCCGCCTCCCGGGAGAAGCCTGTGAAGAACCGGCGGCGCTCCAAGGGTTTCTGGTCAGCGTTCCACATGGTCAGCGTGGTGGAGCCCATGGTGATGGTGTCCCCAATGCTCACCAGCTTCCGGTCCTCAATCTTCTTTCCGTTTACCAGCACCCCGGACTTGGAGCCGGTGTCGCAGATAAACCAGCCCTCGTCCCGGCGCAGCAGCACCGCGTGGTCCCGGCTGGCGGAGGGGTCCGGCAGGTAGATGTCGCAGCTGCGGCTGCGGCCGATGGAGTTTTCCCAATACAGCACGGGGAACCGCGTGCCGGAGGCCTCGTCCCACAGCATAATCACAGGGTCCCGGCGGCGCTGGCCCTTTTTAAAGGAGGTGTAGCACCGCCACACCACGTACAATGCCAGCAGGGGCACCAGGGCCCGCACAATCAGCAGCACCGTGGGCAGCACCCCCGATTGCAGGAATTCCAAAATCACGTCCACGGGTTCATCCCCTTTCCCAAAAAGCGTTCATTTCCCAAAGGGCTTACCGCCGCTCCTGCAGGGGGACTGTCTCCCCGCTGTTTTTGTGAATCATCCCGCTGGGCAAAAAGCCCCGCATCATGGAGAGAGGGTACACATGGGAGCCCCGCCCCACCACGGTGCCGGGGTTCAACACGCTGTTGCAGCCCACCTCCACGTGGTCGCCCAGCATGGCGCCGAACTTCTTCAGGCCTGTCTCCAGCTGGCGAAAGCCCGCGTGGACCACCACGGGGGTCTTGTCCTGCTTCACGTTGGAGGTGACAGCTCCGGCGCCCATGTGGCTCTTGTAGCCCAAAATGGAATCCCCCACATAGTTGTAGTGGGGCACCTGGACGTTGTCAAAGAGGATGACGTTTTTCAGCTCGGTGGAGTTGCCCACCACACAGTTTTCCCCCACCAAGGCGTTGCCCCGGATAAAGGCCCCGGGCCGCACCTCGGTGCCCGCGCCGATGACGCAGGGGCCCGCGATGAAGTTGTTGGGGTAGATTTTGGCCGTCTTGTGAATCCACACATCCTCCTGGGGGTGGTCGTACTCCTCCAGGGAGAGGCCGGCCCCCAGCTCCCGGATAAAGGCGCCTATCTGGGGCAAAGCCTCCCAGGGGTAGGTGGTGCCCTCCAGCAGGGGGGCGGCGGCGGTGTGGGAAAGGTCGTACAATTCTTTGGTGTACAGCTTCTCTTCTTCTTTCATCATAGCGCGGAATCTCCTTTGCGTTTTACTCATTTTTAGTATGCCCGGCAAATTTACAAAAGAGGGCGGACTGCTCCGCCCCCTTCCTTTAGCTTTGGAATTGCAGCACCGTGCGGTCGATGGTGTCCAGCTGGTTGGTGTCCAGCTGCAGCTCCCCTTCCTCCGTCTGGCGGATGTCCAAGGTGATGGTCACCGTCTCGCCGCTGTAGCGCAGGCTGGAAAGCTGCTCTTGGCACAGCTCCACCACCTTGTCCACAAACAGCTCGTTGGCGTCCACCGTCTCCTGGCTGGAACCCAGGCTGGAATCCTGGTCCTCTGTGGTGGAACTGTCCTCGCTGCTGTCGCCACCATAGCCGTAATCATCGCTGCCGTAGTCATCGTAGCTGTCATAGCTGTCGCCGTCGCTGCTCTCATCGTAACTGTCCCCAGAGCCGTAGCTGTCCTCCTCATCGGAGGCGCTGGAGTTGGCCTGGGTGGCCTCGTCCTGGGCCTGGTTGCGCAGCTGGCGGATGTCGTCGCCCATGTCGCTGAAATTGACAATGGGGTCAATGACGATTTCCAAGGTGTAGCCGGTTTCGGTCTTCACCTCGTCCTGCACGGTGTAGCTGGCCTGGGCCAGGGCCTGGCTCATAACCTCCTGCAGCTGGGAAAGCTGGTCGTCGCTGGGGGTGACGCCGTAGGTGTTGCAGAAGTTCACCGCGGCGTTGCGCACGGTGGTGGTGTTGTTCTGCTGGGCGTTCTCCTCGGTGGTGGCGGCAACCGTGGCGTAGTTCTCGTTCTGGTTTTTATAGGAGCTGTCCAGCAGCGCCTGGAAGTAGCCGGAGACGTCGTAGTCCGCAAAGCCGCTGGACAAAGAGCAGCCCATCAGCCCCAGGCACAGCGCCGCGGCGGCCAGCCCCAGGGCAGCCCGTTTCATTCCATTTCTCACGTCACGCCCTCCTTGGCGGCTCACTCGTTGCGGCCGCAGCACTTCTTGTATTTCAGGCCGCTGCCGCAGGGGCAGGGGTCGTTGCGGCCGGGCTTCTTCTGCTTGTGCACCGGCTGCTTCTGCACGGTCTTGTCCCCGGCGGAGGCAGCCCCCGCAGAAGTCTCCTTGGCCACCTGCTCCCGCTGGGGGGCCTCCTCCTTCTTGCGCAGCCGCACGGTGAGAATCATCTTGGCGGTGTTCTCCCGGATGGCGGCAATCATGCTGTCGAACATGTCAAAGCCCTCGATGCGGTACTCCACCACAGGGTCCTGGTTGGCGTAGGCCCGCAGGCGGATGCCGTCCTGCAGCTGCTCCATGGCGTCGATGTGGTCCATCCACTCCTGGTCCACGTTGCGCAGCAGCACCACCCGCTCCACCTCCCGCATGATGGGGGAGGTGAACTCCGCCTCCTTGGCCTGGTAGATGGCGTCGGCCTTGTTTTTCAGCTCGGTGGCCACGTGCTCGGGCTCCAAGTCCTCTATCTCGGATTTGGTAAAGTGCAAATCCTCCGGCCCGATGAGCCAGCCCATGTAGTGCTCCCGCAGGCCCATTATATCCCAGTCGTCGTGGGGGACGCTCTCGGGCAGGTACTGCTTCACGTTGTGCTCGATGGCGCCGTACACCATCTTCTGGATTTGCTCCTTCATGTTCTCGCCGTTGAGCACCTGGTCGCGCTGGCTGTAGATGATCTGCCGCTGGCTGTTCATCACCTCGTCGTACTGGAGCACGTTCTTGCGGATGGCGAAGTTGCGGCTTTCCACCTTGCGCTGGGCGCTCTCAATGGAGTTGGAGACCATGCCCGCCTCGATGGGGGTGTCGTCGTCGATCTTCAATTTGTCCATCAGCCCCTGGAGGCGCTCGCCGCCAAACAGGCGCATCAGGTCGTCTTCCAGGGAGATGTAGAACCGGCTCTTGCCGGGATCGCCCTGGCGGCCGGCACGGCCCCGCAGCTGGTTGTCGATGCGGCGGGACTCGTGGCGCTCGGTGCCGATGATGTACAGGCCACCCAGCTTGCGGACCTCCTCGGCCTCGGGGGCAATCTCCTCTTTGTACTTCTTGTTCAGCTCAGAGAAGGTCTTGCGGGCCTCCAAAATGGCCTCGTCCTCGGTGTGGCTGTAGGCGGAGGCCTCCGCCAGCATCTCCTCCTCATAGCCCATCTTGCGCATTTCGGCCTTGGCCATAAACTCCGCGTTGCCGCCCAGCAGGATGTCGGTGCCGCGGCCCGCCATGTTGGTGGCGATGGTCACGGCGCCCTTGCGGCCGGCCTGGGCCACAATCTGGGCCTCTTTCTCGTGGAACTTGGCGTTGAGCACCTGGTGCTTGACGCCCCGGGCCTTCAGCAGCTTGGAGAGCAGCTCGCTCTTTTCAATGGTGATGGTGCCCACCAGCACGGGCTGGCCCTTCTGGTGGTGCTCCACAATGTCGTCGATGACGGCCTTGTACTTGGCCTGCTCGGTCTTGTAGACCACGTCGGGGCAATCCTCCCGGATCATGGGCCGGTTGGTGGGGATTTCCACCACGTCCAGCCGGTAGATTTCGGAGAACTCCTCCTGCTCGGTCATGGCGGTGCCCGTCATGCCGGAGAGCTTGTCGTACAGGCGGAAGTAGTTCTGGAAGGTGATGGTGGCAAGGGTGCGGCTCTCCCGGGCCACCTCCACCCCTTCCTTGGCCTCGATGGCCTGGTGCAGGCCCTCGTTGTAGCGGCGGCCGTACATCAGGCGGCCGGTGAACTCATCCACGATGATGACCTCGCCGTCCTTCACCACGTAATCCTGGTCCCGGTGCATGATGCCCCACGCCTTGATGGCCTGGTTCACATGGTGCTGGATGCGGATGTTGTCCGGGTCGGTGAGGTTCTCCACGCCGAAGAACTCCTCGGCCTTTTTCACGCCCCGGCGGGTGAGGGAGCAGGTTTTCAGCTTCTCGTTGATGATGTAGTCGTAATCCTTGTAAAGCTCGTCGTTGTCCTCTTTCTCGTCGGTCTCCTTCACGCGGATGGGCTTGAGGCCCCGGGCGAAGGCGTTGGCCCGGCCGTAGAGGTCGTCGGCCTTGGCGCCCTTGCCGGAGATAATCAGGGGGGTGCGGGCCTCGTCAATCAAGATGGAGTCCACCTCGTCCACAATGGCGTAGTTGTGGCCCCGCTGGACCTTGTTCTCCTTGTAGGTGACCATGTTGTCCCGCAGGTAGTCAAAGCCCATCTCGTTGTTGGTGCCGTAGGTGATGTCGCAGGCGTAGGCGGCCTTTTTCTCCTTGGGGGACATGCCCGTCATGGCCAGGCCCACCGTAAGGCCCATAAAGTTGAACACACGGGCCATCATCTCGCCCTGGTACTTGGCCAGGTACTCGTTGACGGTGACGATGTGCACGCCCTTGCCTGTCAAGGCGTTGAGGTAGGCAGGCAAAGCCAAAGTGAAGGTTTTGCCCTCACCGGTTTTCATCTCGGCAATGCGGCCCTGGTGCAGGATGATGCCGCCCTGCACCTGCACGGGGAACAGCCGGATGGAAAGCACCCGGGCCATGGCCTCCCGGCAGGCGGCAAAGGCCTCTGGCAAAATGCCGTCCAGCGTCTCGCCCTGGGCCAGCCGCTCTTTAAACCAACTGGTCTGGGACTTCAATTCCTCGTCGCTTATCTTCTTGTATTTCTCCTCGTAGCCCAGCACCTGGTCCACCAGGGGCTGGATGCGCTTCAATTCCCGTTTGCTGTAATTCCCAAACAGCTTTGTCAAAAGTCCGTTCGCCATACTAGCGTTCCACCCTTTCTTCCGGGAGGCGGCGCGCCGCTTCCCGCAGAGGTCTTCCGCCGCCAAAGCCAGGCGCTCCCCCAGCCTAGCGGCGCATATTCTTGTTTATTATACCACGGCGGCCCTTGGCATTGCAAGGAACTCCACAGTTTATTTACATTTAGCCCCCTCTGGGCGCAAAAAAGGCCGCCGCGGCAGGCGGCAGCCTCTTTCCTTTATTTCCCCTCCGGGCCGCCCAGGGGCAGCCGCGCGGTGAAGGTGGAGCCCTCCCCCAAGGCGCTCTCCGCCTGGATGGTGCCCCCGTGTGCCTGGACAATCCACCGCACCATGGAGAGCCCCAGGCCGCTGCTCTCCCCGCTGCGGGCCGGGTCCACCTGGTAGAAGCGCTCCCAGATTTTGGGCAGCTGGTCCGGGGCGATGCCCACGCCGTCGTCCCGCACCTGGAGGGTAGTCACGCCCTCCCCGGCGGAGAGCTTCATCCAGATGTGGCCGCCCTCTTTGCCGTAGGTCACGGCGTTTTGCAGCAGGTTCCCCCACAGGCGCAGCAGCAGCGTCTGGTCCCCGGTGATGGCCACCCCCGGCTGGATGTCCGCCTCCAGGGCGATGCCCTTTTCCCCGGCCAGCTCCCCAAACTCCTGGGCCACCAGCTCGCTGAGCTCGGAGAGGTCCAGCTCCTCCAAGGCCAGCTTCTCCCGGCCCTGGTCCGCCCGGGAGAGCAGCAGCAGCTGGGAGACCATCCCCGCCATGGAGTCCACCTTCCGGCGGATGACCTCCACCTGCTGCCGGGCCTCCGGGGGCATGTCCTCCCGGGCCAGCAGCTCCTCGCACTGCATCAGCGCCACGGAGAGGGGCGTGCGCAGCTCGTGGGCCACGTCGCTGGTGAACTGCTTCTCCCGGCGGAAGCTGGCCTCCACCTGGTCCAGCAGACTGTCGAAGGTTTGGGCCAAGGTGTAGATTTCGTCCCGGCCCTCCCCCAGGCGCACCCGCTTGGAGAGGTCCCGCTCCTGCTGGATGTTCTGCACCGTCTGGGTGATTTGCGCCACCGGCCGCAAAGCCCGCCGGCTGAACAGGTACCCGCACAGGGCGGTCAGCGCCACCAGCAGGGGCAGCAGCACCAAGGCCAGGCGCAGCGTGGCCCGGAAGTCCCGCTCCGCCGCGGTGAGGGACACCACCCCCCGCATCACCAGCGTGCCGTAGCCCTCCACGGGGAACTGCAGATCCAGCACGGAGTACTCCGTGCCCCCGGCTGTGACGGTGCGCAGCTCCCCGTCGGACAGGGGCAGCGTATAGGCAAAGCCGTAGGGCAGCCGCCCGTAGAGCATGGAGGAGTCCCCCGGCTGGTACACAGAGAGGTACATGCCGTTTTCCAGGCTCAGCAGCTCCGAGTCGAACTCCAGCCGGCCCTGGGTGTACTCCACCTCCTCCACCCCCTGGGAGACCCGCTCCTCCAAGGTGGCCTGGGCGCTGGTTAAAATCTCCTGGGAGCTCAGCGAGAACAGCAGCCCCAGCACCAAGGCCACCACCAGCGTCATGGCGGCAGTGTGGAACAGCACCAGCCGGGTTTGAATGGAAAGCTTTTTCACCCCTCTCCCTCCTTGAGCACATAGCCCGCCCCCCGCACGGTGTGGATGTACTTCACCGGGTGGCCCTGGTCTAGCTTCTTGCGCAAATAGCGGATGTACACGTCGATGACGTTGGAGCCCCCCGAGTAGCCGTAATCCCACACGTGCTGCTCCAGCTTCTCCCGGCTGAGGACGATGCCCGCGTTCTGCATCATGTACCGCAGCAGGGAGAACTCCTTGGAGGAGAGGCGCACCTCCTGGCCCTGGCGGAACACCTGGCGGGTGTCCAGGTGGAGCTCCAGCTCCCCCACCCGCAGCACGGTGGTCTTGCCCCCCTGGGGCTTGCGCAGCAGCACCCGCAGCCGGGCCAGCAGCTCCTCAAAGGCGAAGGGCTTTATCAGGTAGTCGTCGGCCCCGGCGTCCAGGCCCGCCACCCTGTCCTCGATGCTGTCCCGGGCGGTGAGCAGCAGCACGGGCACCTGGTTGCCCTCCCGCCGCAGCCGCCGCACCACCTGGATGCCGTCCACCTTGGGCATCATGATGTCCAGCACCAAGGCGTCGTACTCCGCCCCCAGCAGGTAGTCGAACACCGCCGCCCCGTCAAAGCAGGCGTCCACGCTGTAGCCCGCCTCCTTCAGGCGCTTTTTCAGCAGCTGGTTCAAGTCCCGCTGGTCCTCTGCGATTAAAATGCGCATGGCCTTCCCTCCTGCCCAAGAAAGCCCCGGTGCTCCCGAGGCTTCCTGCTTTAATCCTGATAGTCCACGCTCCACTGGATGAAGTCCCCGGTAGCGGCGTCAATCTCAAACTCGTGCTCGGCGCGGTTGCATATCACCTCGCCCTCGTAAACCTGGCGGCCGTCCTCTTCCTCCAGCTGGATGCGCACATCCTCGGAGGAGGCCCCGGGCACCCGGTCCAGCACCAGCTGCACCGCTTCCTCCAGGGTGATGGGCCCTGCCGCCGTGGAAGAGGTGCTGTTCCCCTGGCCGTTCTGCCGGCCGTTGCCGTTGCCCTGGCCATTGCCTTGGCCCAGGCCCCAGCCCTCAATGTCCTGGTCGTAAGAGAGGATTTCCCCGGTGTCCCGGGCCACGGTGTAGTCGTACTCCGTATTCCCGGAGAAGAACTCGATTTCATACACTTCCCGGCCGTCCTCATAATCCAGCTCTACCCGGTGCATGTAGCACTCTGTCACCCCGGCGTGCTCCAGGGCGGCGTTAATGGCGGTTGCCTCGTCCACGGCGTCCTCCACGGCCTGGGCCTGGCTCTCGGCGGCGCTCTGGTCCTGCTGGGCCTTGTCTATCTCCTCTTGCACCGCCTGGGCTTCCGTGCCGCTGGCGGAGCTGCCCTCGCTGGCCCCGGCAGGGGGCGTGCCGGTGGAATCGTAGTTATAGTTGATGATTTCCCCGTCCTTCTGGGCCACGTCGTAGGAATACTCCGTGTCCTGGGTGGAGAACTTCACCTCGAAGATGTCCCGGCCGTCCTCGTGCTCCTGCTGGACGGACAGGGACACCGCGTCCTCCTTGGCCACCCCGGCGTGCTCCAGGGCGATGGTGGTGGCCTCCTCCTGGGAGATGCTGCTGGAGCACCCCGCCAGCACCGCGGTGAGCGCCAGGGCGCCTGCCAGCTTCCAAAGGTTGTTCTTTTTCATGGTTGTTACCTCCTGTCATGCAATTTCACAGGGACCTGTGTCCCTCTCTGTGCCATCAGTATAGGGCAGCAACATGAAAAGAACATTAAAACGGGAAACTTTTTTTGCGGCTCACATCCGGGCGCCCTCCCCCATGCGGCGGGCGCCGTAGACGGCAGCCCCCAGCATCCCGGCGGCGTCCCCCAGCTGGGCGGTGACGATTTCGCACCCCGCCCGGGAGATGGCCAGGGCATGGCTCTCCACCACCCGGCGGGCCGGGCACGCCCATGCCCACGCAGAGCACCCGCTCCCGGGGCGTATGCCGGAGCAGCTCCTCCAGGGCCGCCAGCACCCGGCCCAGCACGTGCTCCCAGCCGCCCTCCACCTGGGTGGGCAGGCGCTTCTCTCCCACCTTTTCATAGGACTCCAGCCGGTAGGCCGCCGCCTTGATGTTGGTGCCGCCCAGGTCCACGCCCAGTATGTAGTCTTTCATCTTTTGTCTCTCCTCTATATTTCAGGGCGTCTTCTCCAAAAGCGCGTGGTGGAAAAAGGCCCGCACCTCCCGCCGCGCCGGCGCATACACTAAAGCAAGCGAAAGAAAGGAGGCGGTGGGCATGCCCATCCGCATTTTCATTGACCAGGGGCACAACCCCCAGGGGGTAAACGCCGGAGCCGAGGGCTTTGGCCTGCGGGAGCAGGATGTCAACTACGCCGTGGGCATGGAGCTGGCCCGGCTCCTCAACAGCGACCCCCGGTTTGTGGCCCGGGTCTCCCGCACCACGCCCACAGAGAGCCTGGGCGCCAGCAACGCCACCAGCTTGCAGCGGCGGGTGCAGATGGCCAATTCCTGGACCGCGGACTACTTTGTCAGCATCCACTGCAACGCCAACACAAACCCCGCTGTCAACGGCACCGAGGTGTACGTCTACCAGCAGCGCACCCAGGCCTACTGGCTGGCCCAGCACGTGCTCAACGGCGTGGTGGAAGCCGTGGGCACCAAGGACAACGGCGTCCGCCTAAACCCCAGCCTCTATGTGCTGCGGCGCACCGCCATGCCCGCCATTCTGGTGGAGCTGGCCTACCTCACCAACGGCAACGACGCCCTAAAGCTGCGGGATGAGCAGCCCGCCTTTGCCCGGGGGATTTACAACGGCATCCTCAGCTACTTTGGCTTTGCCCCCCAGTGACGGCTCACCCGCCGTAGGAGAGCACCGCCACGCTGTGGCGCATGTTCTCGTGGATTTCCAGGGTGTCCGTCTCGTAGCGCATCCAGTGGCTGTCCAGCTCCAGGAAGTCCTCCACCGGGGCCAGCACGTCAAAGCCGAATGCGTCCGAGCGGTAGTGCATGGGGATGACCACCCGGGCCTGGAGGGCGTCCACAATCTCCTTGGCCTCCTTGGGCCCCACGGTGTAGAAGCCGCCCACCGGCACCAGGACGGCGTCCAGGTTCTGGAGCTGCTCCACCACATCGGGGGCGGGCATGGCGCCGATGTCCCCCAGGTGGGCCACCCGCAGGCCCTGGGCTTCCAGCAGGTGGATGGTGTTGGGGCCCCGCTTCTCCCCGCCGCAGTCATCGTGGAAGGAGGGCAGCGCCGTGATGGTGAAGGGGTTCGCCGGGCCGTCCTGGCGCAGGGCCACCCCCGCCCGGTAGTTGTGGTCGTGGTGCTGGTGGCTGCACAGCACCTGGTCCGCTGTCTGCCGGATGTCCCGCAGGCCGGGGACGCTGCCCGGCTCGAAGGGGTCCAGCACCACGGCGTACCCTTGGCACTCCACCCGGAAGCAGGAATGCCCCAGCCATTGAATCTGTATGCTTGCCATAAAAACCCATCCTTTCCTCTGGGGATTTTCCCCAGAATTGTTTCCTTTTTCCGCTATAGTATAGCACAATTTTCCCTGCTTGCCCAGTCTGGAAAAGAAAGGGGCCGCCGCTGGTTTCGCGGCAGCCCTTTTCGTGGCTTATTGGCGCTTTTCCGGGCGCTTGCCCGTGCCGGGGCAGCCCTTGGAGAGGGCCCGGCCCCCTGGCTCCCGGCGGGGGATGGCCATGGGGGAGAGCTCCTGGTAGGCCTCCTGCTGGGCGGCGTTTTCCGGCGGGGTGAACATCAGCCCGGTGCACTCGTTGGCAGAGGCCACGGCGGTGTCCTCCGGCAGCAGCCCCGGGGGCAGCGGGTCGTGCTCGTGGTAGTGGGCGTGCTTGGGCGCGGTGGGGTCTTTGGGCTTCATGGGCAACATCCTTTCCTGGGTTTGCCTATAGCTTTCGCAGTTTCCCGCCGCCTATGCGGAAAAGTGCTCCAGGATTTTCTCCACAGATTCCTCCACCGTCAGGCGGGAATTATCCAGCCAAAAGCCCAGCCGGGGCGTCTCCCGGCGGAACGCCTCCAGCAGGGGGGCAGGGGCAAAGCCCACGTAGCCGGTTTTGCCCCGGGCTGCCTCCCGGGCCTTGACAGTCTCCACATCGGGGCAGAGCACCACCACCCGCACGGGGATGCCCCCCAGCAACGCCACCATGTTTGCCAAGTCCGGACCGTAGTAGTTGTCTTGCAGCACCACGGAAAACCCCGCCTCCCAGTAGCCCCGGGCGGCCTGGGCCGCCAGCCGGTAGCGCAGCCCCAGCTGCTCCAAGGCCTGGGGGGTGGGCTGGCTGGTCATCTCCTCCCGGCCGGTGACAATCATCTTGCGGAACACATCTCCCCGCAGGTGGACGCACCGGGGAAGCCGCTCCGCCAGCGCCTGGGCTGTGGTGGATTTCCCCGAGGCCATCACCCCGGTGAGAAGGTAAAAGTGCCGTTCCATATTACAAGGACCTCCTTTGGGATGCAAAAAGAGCCGCCGGGAACTCCCAGCGGCTCTGGAAAGCTTGCGCGGTCAGGCCTTCCGCTTGGCAGCGTCCAGCTTGTTGCGCTTGTGGATCTGCCACATGCCGAACAGGTTGGGGGCGATGAACTGGCTGGAGAAGCAGCCGGCCGCCACGCCCGCCATCATGGGCAGGGCAAAGGACACCACGGTGTCGATGTTGAAGATGAGCGCCACGATGAACACCACCACCAAGGCCAGGAAGGTGCACAGAGAGGTGAGCACCGTGCGGCTCAAGGTCTGGTTCATGCTCAGGTTGAGGATTTCGTCGTAGCCAACCTTGGGCCCCAGCTTCCGGCGGTTTTCCCGCACGCGGTCGTACACCACGATGGTGGCGTTCAGGGAGTAGCCCAAGATAGTGAGGATGACGGCGATGAACACGTCGTCCACATCCAGCCCGAAGATGACGAACACGCAAAAGGCGATGAGCACGTCGTGCATCAGGGCGATAACGGCGGTGACGCCGGCGGCCAGGCCGCCAATCTTGCGGAAGCGCAGGGCGATGTAAACCAGCAGGAACACCGCGGTGATGGCAAAGCACACCAGGCACTTCTGGAAGAACCGGGCGCCCATGCTGGCCTCCACAGAGCTGGAGGAAAGCAGCTCGAAGCCCAGGTCGGGGTAGGCGCTTTGCAGGGCCTCGGTCACCTGGGTCTGCTCCTCGGGGGTCATGGCCTGGTTGCCGGCGAAGGACACGTTCACCTGCTCGCCGCCGGTGGTGATGTCCTGGCTGATGGTGACCTCGCAGTCACGGCCAATGCTGTCCACAATGGCGGTCTCGATGCCAGCGGCATCGGCCTGGCCGCCCTCTACGGAGTAGAGGATCATAGAGCCGCCGGCAAACTGGATGTCCAGCTTGGGCCCGATGATGATGCTGGCCAAAATGCCCACCACCAGCACCACAATGGAAATGGCAAAGTAAATCTTTCTATTCTGGTAAAAATGGAAGCGGTAAGTTTTCTCATTCATCGCCGCGCGCACCTCCAAACAGCCATTTTTTATGCAGGCCTTTGAAGCCGGCAAGGGAGAGGGTCATCAGGCGGGTGGCCGTCATGCCCATGATGAAGTTGCCGATGATGCCCACCAGCAGGGTAAAGCCAAAGGAGAAGATGGCGCCGGTGGTGGACTCGCCGAAGATGATGGACAAGATGTTGCTGGGGCCAAACACGCCCATGAGCATGACCGCCACAATCAGGGTGGTGATGTTGCCGTCGAAAATGGCCCAGAAGCTCTCGGAGAAGCCCAGCTTCAAGGCGCCGTCCAACGTCTTGCCGCCCTTCAGCTCCTCGCGGATGCGGCTGGCGGAGATGACGTTTGCGTCCACGCCCATGCCGATGGAGAGCACAATGCCCGCCAGGCCAGGCAGCGTCATGGTGTAGGAGTTGAGGAAGGGGAAAAAGCCGGAGATGGCGGCCATACACAGGCCCACCTGGCCGGCCAGACTGATAACAGCCACCACGCCGGGCAGCCGGAAGATGACAATCATCAGCAGGGAGATGACCACAAAGGCGATGATGCCCGCCAGCAGCATGGCGTCCAAAGCCTGGGCGCCCAAGGTGGGCGGCATGGAGCTGAAGGAGCTCACCTGCAGGGCAAAGGGCAGCGCGCCGGCCTGGATGCGGGCGGCCAGCTGGGTGGCCTCCTCGCTGGTGAAGTCGCCGGTAATCACGCACTCGCCGGTGGTGATGGCCTGCTTTACCGTGGGGGCAGAGAGCATCACGTCGTCCATCCAGATGGAGATGGTCTCGCCCACCATGGCCGTGGTGGCCTGGGCGAACTTCTGGGCGCCCTCGTCGCTGAGGGTGAGGGCCACCACATACTGGTACTCGCCGGTGGTCTCGTCCTGGGTCATGCGGGGCTCGGCGGTGACCACGTCAGAGCCCTCCAGGATGATGTTCTCCGCAGTGGTGCCGGAGGGGGTGCGGTAGACGATGCTGCCGTCCTCGGCATACTCGCTGGTCTCGTACTCCATGCCCTGGCGGAAGGTCAGCTGGGCGGTGGCGGCCAGCTCGTCAATGGCGGCCTCGGGGTCGTAGTCCTGCTCGTCGCTGCGCCAGGGGAACCGGACGATAATCCGGTTGTTGGTGGGGTCGGTGTAAATCTCGTAGTCGGTGATGCTCTGGGAGACCATACGGGTTTCGATAATCTCCTTGGCGGCCTCCAGCTGCTCGGTGGTGGCCTCCACCCCGTCCGCCGGGCTGAAGGTGGCCTCTACGCCGCCCCGGATGTCAATGCCCCAACGGATGTCCCCAGCGCCCTTTATGTAGGTCACCTTGAAATCCCCGTGCTGGCCGTACACGCCAAACAAGGACGTGACCACCAACGCGAGGATGAGAAGCGCCACTACAAAAAACACAGGCTTTTTTACTCGCTTCATGGGTTTCTTTCCTCCAGTCGGGCCCGCCCAAAAAGGGCAGCCCCAGGTTTTTCTAGGTTCTGCAAAAGCCGCGGCGGCCCGCAAGTGGCCGCACACGCAAAGCAGGGCAGCACCCGGGCGGGCGCCCCGTGTCCCGGCCGGTCAAAACGGCCAGGCCATCGGGAAGCCCCGGGACAGTGCTCCTGTCCCCCCTCTTGCTACCCCGCTTACGTACTTCTAAATAATTATTCCTGCTCCTCGGGCTGGGCCTCCTCGGCGGCCTCGGTGGAGTACACAACCTCCTCGGCGGGAGCCTGGGAAGCGGCCTCATCCTCGGCGGCCTTCTGCTCCTCCAGCAGCGCGCGGATGGACAGGGACACACGGTGGCGCTCGAAATCGATGTCGGTGATCTTCACCTTCACCTCGTCGCCGATCTTCAAAACATCCTGGGGCTTCTCAATCCGGTGGTCGGCGATCTGAGAGATGTGGATCAGGCCGTCGATGCCGGGGATGACGCTGGCAAAGGCGCCGAACTGGGTCATGCCCACGATCTTGGCGTCGCACACGGTGCCCACGGGATACTCCCGCTCCAGCTTGACCCAGGGGTTGTCCTCGGGACGCTTGTAGCCCAGGGAAATCTTGCCGTTCTCGCGGTCCAGGCCCTTTACGTACACGTCCACGGTGTCGCCCACCTTCAGCACCTCGCTGGGATGCTTAATGCGGTTCCAGGACAGCTCGGAGATGTGCACCATGCCGTCCACGCCGCCCAAGTCCACAAAGGCGCCGAAATTGGTCAGGGACTTCACCTTGCCGGTGTACTGCTGGCCCTCTTCCACCTGCTCCCAGAACTTCTCCTGGGCAGCCTTGCGCTCCTCGCGGAGCACGCTGCGGATGGAGCCCACAGCACGGCGGCGCTGGCGGTTGACCTCGATGATGCGGAACTTCACTTCCTTGCCCATCAGCTCGTTCAGGTCCTCCCCGCGGGAAGCGGTGGCCTGGGAGGCGGGCACGAAGATGCGCATGGCCTTGTACAGGACGATAACGCCGCCCTTGACCACTTCGATCACTTTGCCCTCCAGCACCTCGTTGTTCTCCAGGGCCTGGGAAATCTCGTCCCAGCCCTTCATGGCGTCCACGCGCCGCTTGGAGAGCATGATGGTGCCTTCCTGGTCGTTGGTCTTCATGATGAGCAGGTCCATCTCGTCGCCGATCTTCACCAAGTCCTCGGGCTTGGCGTTGGGGTCGTTGGAGAGCTCGCTCGCGGGGATGAAACCAGCCTGCTTGCGGCCTACGTCCACGTAGACCTCGGTGGGGGAGATCCCCACAACGACGCCGTGCACCTTCTCGTCTGTATTGAAACTCTTGAGGGATTCCTCAAGCAATTCCGCAAAATTCTGTTCGTTGTTTGTCACTTCTGCCATGGTAGCAAGTACCTCCTTTATAATGCTTGCGGGCGTGGATGCCCCCGCAGTGATGCCAACGCTCAGCCCGGCCGAAAACACAGGCAGCTCGTCCGCCCTTTCGATGAGGTACGTCTCGCAGTGTTCCGCGCAAATGTCGCGCAGCTTTGCCGTGTTCGAACTGTCCCTGCCCCCCACCACGATCATCCTGTCGCAGCGCTGGGCAAGGGTTTTTGCTTCTTTCTGCCGTCTCGCAGTCGCATTACATATTGTAGCAAAAACTGCGGCGTTTGTACATAGTTTTTTCAGAGTTTCCAAGCATTTTTCCCATTCTCCCGCGTGGAAGGTGGTTTGGGCCGCGAAAGCCAGGGGTTTCGTCCGCAATTCGGGATGATTTTTCAGCAAATCCACCAATTCCTGGTTGTTTTTTACCGTAAAATTCTCCCCTTTGCAGTGGCCCAAAATGCCCTTTACCTCGGGGTGGTCCTTGTCGCCGGCCAGCAAAAACACCTTTCCCTGCTCCCCGGACTCCGCCGCCAGCTGGTGAATCTTTTTCACAAAGGGGCAGGTGGCGTCCACATAGGGCAGGCCCAGCGCCTGGATTTCCTCCTCCACCGCCTGGGCCACCCCGTGGGAGCGGATCACCAAGGTGTAGCCCGCGGGGGTCTCCTGGGGGCGGCTTACGGTCACCACGCCCCGGGCGGCCAAGTCCCCTGTCACCTGGGGGTTGTGGATGATGGGCCCCAAGGTGGCGGCCTGTTTGCCCTCCTCCAGCAGCTTGTACACCGTGCTCACCGCCCGGTCCACCCCAAAGCAGAACCCGGCGGTCTTGGCCACCTCAACTCTCATGGGGCGCCTCCTGGGCGGGGGCTTCCCTGGCCGGCTCCAGCTGGGAGGGCAGGCCCAGCTCTTTGCAGGACTCCTCCCGCAGCTGGGCGATGCGGCCCATAATGGTGCGGCTGGCCCGGCGCAGCTGCATGCTGGAGTCGTCCTGGATGTGCAGCTCCTGGGCGGAGATGGGCTTGCCAAAGCGGATGAGGGTGCGCTTGAACATCCCCGGCTGCAGGCCGTCCCCGGCGGTGATGCACACCGGCACCACCGGCGCCTTGGTCTTATAGGCCAGCAGGGCGGCGCCTGTTTTGGGCTTTAGCAGCCTGCCGTCCTTAGAGCGGTGCCCCTCGATGAACACGCCCACCACGCCGTTTTCCTCCAGCAGCGTGTAGGCGTCCTCCAGGGCGTCCGCGCCGCCGGTGCCCCGCTTTACCGGGAAGGCCCCCAGCATGCGGAACAGCCCGCCCAAAAACTTGTTGCGGAACAGCTCCTCCTTGGCCATGTAGAACACCTGCCGCTTTTGGCAGAGCCCCAGCAGCACCGGGTCCCGCTTGGCCAGGTGGTTGCTGCACAGCAGCACAGGGCCCTCTTGGGGCACGTTCTCCGCGCCCACCACCTTCATGCGGAACACCAGGTGGAAGTACCACCACAAAATGATCTGCCCCACCAGGTACAGCCAGGTCTTCCGTTTTGCCTTTCTCTCTTTGCTCATCCGCGCCGTCCCCTTCCTACTGCAATCCATTTTCCCACAGCGTTTTCCCAGGCTTTACAGCCGCTCCCGCACCAGGCCCACCAGCCGCTCCACAGACTGCTGGAAGGTAAAGTCCGAGTTGTCCAGCAGCACCGCGTCCTCCGCCGGGCGCAGGGGGGCCGTCTCCCGGTGGGAATCCTGGTAGTCCCGCTGCTGGATGTCCCGCAAAATGGCCTCGTAGTCCGCCTGCTGGCCCGCCTCCGCCAGCTGGGCCACCCGCCGCCGGGCCCGCTCCTGGGGCGAGGCGGTGAGGAACACCTTCAGCTGGGCCTGGGGCAGCACCACGGTGCCGATGTCCCGGCCGTCCATAAGCACGTTGTTCTTTTCGGCCAAATCCCGCTGCAGCTGCAGCAGATAGGCCCGCACCGCCGGGATGGCCGAGCAGGCCGAGGTGGCCATAGAGACCTCTGGCGTGCGGATAAGGCCGGTGACGTCCTCCCCGTTTAAGAGCATCTTCTGGCCCTCCGGGGTGTACGCCAGCTCCACCTGGATGTGGGGCAGCAGCGCCTCCACCGCCGGGGCGTCGTGGGGGTCCACCCCCTGGCGCAGCACGTGCAGGGCGATGGTGCGGTAAATGGCACCGGTGTCCACATAGACAAAGCCCAGCTCCTTGGCCGCGGCCTTTGCCACGCTGCTTTTCCCCGCGCCGGCGGGGCCGTCAATAGCGACTGCAAACATTCGAAACTCCTCTTTTCGCGATGTAATTGTAGAACCCGCCAGGAACATGCCGGCAGGGCGGACTTGCTTCCTCGTACCCACTTGAAATCCAAAAAGTGACAAGTTAAGGAAAAACCCAGTATTTATGCGGGGTTGCTAACTTGTCACCCTGACAAGTTCACTTTGAAAGTGGCAAGCTCACCATGTTAACTTGTCACCCTGACAAGTTCAAAACCCGCATGTTTCCTAGCAAAATCGTTAACTTGTCACTTTTCCTATCTTCGGCCCTGGGGCAACCTGGGCCTGACCACTTGAGATAAGAAAATGAGACACAATGGCTGAAAACCCAGCATTCATGCGGTTTCTGGGTTCTGTCTCATATGAGACAGAATGGGGCAACTAGCGCCCCCTTCTTTTATTGTGTCTCATATGAGATACTTTGCGAAACCCGCATAAAACCTAGCTTTTTTGGCAACTGTCTCATTTTCCCATCTCCGGCCCTGGGGCAACTGCGTGCGGGCCAATGGCTGCTTGCCCTCTCAGTCACGGCTGACGCCGTGCCAGCTCCCCCAAAGGGGGAGCCAAGTAGGTGCGCCGCCATAAAGCTTGCGCAAAGCTAAGTCTCGCCT
>DSTMR04002__coassemble_634_pt1 | contig 69995 bp, 71 predicted proteins | sample DSTMR04002__metabat2_low_PE_040 | metagenome-assembled genome bin DSTMR04002
ATGAAGGTGGTGAAGTCGTGCATCTCCGCCATGGGGACGTCCGCCTCTACCGTCTGCTTGCCTTCGCCCGCGGGCTCCATGCCCAGCACGCGGCCCCGGCGCTTGTTCACCTCGCCCATGACGTCGCCCATGTTGGCGTCCGGCACAGTGGCCTTCAGGTGGCCGATGGGCTCCAGCAGCACAGGGTTGGCCTGGGGCATGCCCGCCTTATAGGCCAAGGCCGCCGCCGTCTTAAAGGCCATTTCAGAGGAATCCACCGGGTGGTAAGAGCCGTCGTACAGCACGGCGGACAGGCCCACCACAGGGTAGCCCGCCAGGGGGCCCCGCTGGATGCACTCCCGCAGGCCCTTTTCCACCGCGGGGAAGAAGCCCTTGGGCACAGAGCCGCCCACAACCCGCTCGCCGAATTCCAGGCCTTCGCTGTCGCAGGGGGAGAACTCGATCCAAACGTCGCCGAACTGGCCGTGGCCGCCGGTCTGCTTCTTGTGCCGGCCCTGGACCTGTACGGTTTTACGGATGGTCTCGCGGTAGGGGACCTTGGGTTTCTTCAAGGTGACATCCACGCCGAACTTGCTCTTCAGCTTGGAGACAGCCACGTCCAGGTGCTGCTCGCCCAGGCCGCTTAAAATCATCTCGTGGGTTTCGTTGTTGGTGCTAAACTGCAAGGTGGGGTCCTCTTCGGAGAGGCGCATCATGCCCTGGGCCACCTTGTCCTCCTCGCCCTTCTTAGCGGGGACAATGGCCATGCGCAAAGTGGGGTTGGGATACTCCACCCCGTCCAAGGTGACTTTCCGGGTGGGGGAGCACAGGGTGTCGCCGGTGTTGGTGGCGGTCAGCTTGGGGATGGCCCCAATGTCGCCCGCGCCAATGTACTTGACGTCCACCTGCTTTTTGCCCACCAGCATTACGGTTTTGCCCACGCGCTCGGTGTTGCCGGTGCGCATGTTCACCAGCTGGGAGTCGGTGGAAATCTTGCCGGAGACCACCTTCACGTAGGACAGCTTGCCGATGAAGGGGTCGGCCACGGTCTTAAAGACAATGGCGGCCGCGGCGCCGTCCTCGTTGACAGAGAGCTCCACGGGGCTGCCGTCCACGTCCAGGCCGATTTCCCCGGCTTTCTCCTCGGCGGAGGGGGCCAGCCAGCACAGGCCGTCCATAAACTGCTCCATGCCCCGCATCAGCAGGGCGTCGCCGCAGAACACGGGGGTGATGGTGCCGGACTTCACGCCCTTGCTCACGCCCACGATGACTTCCTCGGGCGTGAAGGGCTCGCCGGCGAAGTATTTCTCAAAGAGCGCGTCGTCGGTTTCGGCGACGGCCTCGTAAATGGCGGTGCGCAGGCCTTCCAGCCGGTCGCCCATGTCGGGCATGGCCACGGCCACGGGCTTGCCGCCGGAGTAATCGTAGGCCTTGTATTCCAGCAGGTTGATGTAGATGTTTGCCTGGCCGTCCTGGATGAAGGGCACCACCACCGGGCACACAGAGGGCCCGAAGTTGGCCTTCAAATCCTCGAACACCCGGTAGAACCGGGCACTCTCGTCGCACAGGCCGTTGACAAAGAAGATTTTCGCCAGGCCGTTTTTCTCGGCGGCGGCAAAGGCCTTTTCCGTGCCCACAGCCACGCCGTCCCGGCCGGAGACCACGATCAGCGCGGTGTCGGCGGCGCGCATGGCCTCGCACATGCCGCCCTCAAAGTCGAACAGGCCGGGGGCGTCCAGCAGGTTGATTTTCTTGTTCTTCCACTCCAGAGGGGCGCTGGCCGCGGAGATAGAAGCCTTCCGGCGGATTTCCTCGGGGTCATAGTCGCACACGGTGTTGCCCTCGCCCACCTTGCCCCGGCGGTCGGAAACCCCGGCCAGGTAGAGCATGGCCTCCGCCAGGGAGGTCTTTCCCGCCCCGCCGTGGCCGGCTACCGCCAGGTTGATGATATTTTTGGCCTGATATTGGTTCATAACGCATAGACTCCTTCCACTGCCATAGTGAGCGGCCTTGGCCGCCTGCCCAGCAATTCCCTGTTTTGCACAAGTTCGATGTTACAAGGCATAGCTAATTATATATCAATCTTCCAAAGAATACAATGGGGAAAACAGAAATACTATGAATTTTACGGTTTGAACCTTCAATTTTTAGCAGGATTGCCCAATGACCCGGGTGGTTTTCCGGTGAAAACAGGGGCTCCAGGGAGAAAAAGCCATAAAAATACCCCGGTCCACGGGGACCGGGGCAAGCGTTCGTTTGAAGTTGTGTCAGCGCCGTAGCTTGGGCAGCACCAACGTGACCAGCACCCAGAACAGCTGGAACAGGAACAGCACCAGGTTGGTGAGCTGCCCCATGGCCCCAAAGCAGGCCAGGAAGGCCACCAGCACAAAGCCCAGCACCATGGCGGCGTTTTGGATGGCCACCACCATGCTGACGGTGCGGCGCTCCTCCACGCAGGCGGAGATGACGTTCATCATGGATTCCATGCGGCCCTTGGTGGCCACCAGGGCGTCGGCCCGGGGGATCTCCTTCTGGGCCAGCTTCTGGTACTCCTCGCCCAGGCGGCTGTCCAGAATGCCCACCGAGGCGGTGTCGATGCCAAATAGCCGGGAGACCAGCTGGGTGGTGACGTTGGGGTCGGTGGTGCGCACAATGACGCTGATGCCGCTGTCCTCCAGCCGCTGGAGCTCGTTCTTCCGGCGGCGGTCGGCGGCGTAGGTGAGTACCAGCATGGCCGCCGCTTCAGATTCCACAGCGATGTAGATGACCTGCTGGTTGCCAGAGGCGTACTGGCTCTCCTCCTCACGGGGGGGCACGGAGATGCGGTGGTTAATCAGCAGGGCCCGGCCGCCGATGTAGATGGTCTTGCCGTCCACGCGGCCCACAATGCCCGCGCTGTCCTCATAGGTGAAGTTCTCCACCTGGGGCAGGGCGTCCTCGTTTTCGCTGATGACCTGGTCGAACACCCCGGAGAGGGGGCCGCCCACCTTCTGCATCAGGGCGGAGGCAGACATGACTGCCTCTTCCGCCAGGGCCCGGCCGCCAAAGGTCTTAATGCCGCCCAGCACCACGGTGCCCCGGGGGAACAGCTCGCCGGCGTCCACCAGCACGGCGTTGACGTTGCCCATCTGCTCCACGCCCTCATAGCCCACCACCATGGCGCCGGCCCGGCGGGCGGTGCGGCACAGGCGGCTGATAGGCAGGTTCACCGAAAGCATGTTGGAAACCGCTACGCAGGCGCAGCTGGCTGCGGCAAAGGCGCTGATGGCCGTGGGCACGCTGCTGGTAATCAGCAAGGTGGCGATGCACAGCAGCAGCGAGGCGATGAGCCCAATGGGCGCCATCAGCTGGGAGGCGGACTCCGAGGGGTCAGGCTTGTAAGAGAGCTCTAAGAACCGCTTGAGGAAGCCCGTGGGGCACTGGTAGGCGATGACGGGCGTCTCCGCCACGCAGTCCTTGGCCATCTTCAAGGCGGTGTTGTGGTCGCCGTACAGGCGCACACTGTACTTCTGCTCCCGGCCGGTGACAAACCGGAAGTTGGAGTGGATGCGGCGAATCATGGTCAGCTTGCCCGCGGCGTTGGCGAACAAGATGGCCGAGAGCACCACCGCGTACAGGTGGAGGGTGCCGTCGGTGAGGGCATCCTGGAAGAAGGCGGCGGAAACCGCCTGGATAATCACAGCCACCGAGGCCACCGCCGCGGCGCTGTCGGAATTGGCGTTAAAGGAGAACAGGGCTTTCAAGCCGTTGAGCACGGTGCGGTAGCACACGCCCACCGCCACGGCCAAAAACACCAAGGTGAGCACCACGTACACCACCGGCAGGGAGCCCGGGTCCCCGGGGCCGGTGATCTGGCCGCCGAAAATCAGGTTCACCAGTACAAGCAGCACGGTGCACACGCCGGTAATCATCATGCGCAAAGTGAGCTCCCGCATCTCGCCGCGCAGCTCGTGGGAGATGGACTTGGCGTCCTCGGGGCCGGTGTAGTCGTCGATGGACTCGCCGGTGTCCGCGTCGGGCACAGGGGCCTCGGCCTGCTGGGGCGTCTCCAGCTTCTTGTTGCGCACCCGGCGCTTGGGGGCGTTTTTCCGCTGGGACTTCTCAGCGGCCTGGCGCAGCTCCTCGGACTCGGAGAGCAGGGCGCTTTGGAGCACCTCGGCGTGGATGATGTGGGTGGGCACGCTGCGGGGGCGGTACTCGAACACGCTGGCTACCTGGGGAGGCTCCGCCACCGGCCGGTTGATGACCGTGGTCTTCTCCTCCACAGGGGGCTGGGCGGGCTGCTGGGCCACGGGGGGCTCCAGCACCTGGGTGACCTCCGGCTGGGCGGGCTGTTCCGCAGGGGCGGGGGCCGCCGGCGTCTGGGAGGAAACGTCCTCAAAGACGGGCTGGCTCTCGGGCGCCGCCTGGGCAGCGGGGGTCGCCTCTTGGACGGGCTGCTCCTCCGCCATTTCTTGGATGGGCTGCGCCGGCGCGGCCTCCTGGACAGGTTCGGCAGCGGCTTCCGGAGCCGGGGACACCTCGCGCACCTGGGAGGCGGGCTCGTTGTACACCACGGTTTCCCGCACTTCCACCTCGGGAGGGGCAGGGAGCTCTTCCACGGATACGTCTTCCGGGGGTATCTCTTCCACCGGCTCTTGGGGGACAGGCTCCTGGGGCAGGGGCGCGGGCTGCTCGTCCGGCTCTAAGGGAGCGGGGGAGTCCAGCACCCGGCCGATGGCCTCCTCGGAGACAGGGGCCATGTCGCCCACCCGCTGGAGCTCCACCGTATCGTTGAGCACGTTCAGCTTGATTTCCATGGTCTGGTCGGCGGAGGTCTCCAGCATGGCCTTTTGGATGCCGGTCATGTCCTCCTGCAGGCGTTTGCCGCCCTCCACCGCGATGCCGTGCTGGCGGGCGTAGGGGTCCGCCGCGAAAGAGGTGACAGGCATGGGCGCCACCACGCCGAACTCGTCGGCCACCTGCTGCTCGTCCACACCGGCGGTCTGCACGGCCTCGGCCACCCGGCGGCGGCGCTCCCGCTGGAGCCGCTGGAAGTTCTCCTCCACCTCGCTGTCGATGGCCTTTTTCGAGTCGTCGAACAGCGCCTTGTAGGTCTCCTCCTCGCTGGTCAGCTCCCCGGAGGGGTCGTAGCCCATGCGGTACTCGTCAATGGGCTTGAGCTGGATGCCGTAGTAGATGTCGTCCTCGTTCTCGTCGAAGTCGGGCACGCGCTTCTTCCGGCCGAACAGCCCCCAGCGCTTTTTCTTCTTCTCTTTCTTCCTGGGCTTGGCGGGCGGAGTTTCCTCCTGGGGCAGCTCCACTGTGCCGGTGGCGTATTCGTTCAAATCCGCCTGGGCCTCCTCCTGCTGGGGAGGCTGAGGCTGTGGCTGGGGGGCCCGCTGGGGCTGCTGCACCTGCGGGGCAGGCTGCGGCCTGGGCGCGGGCTGGGGAGCCGCCTCCTGGGGAACAGGCTGGGGCGCCTGCTGCCGGGGTTGGGGCGGCCCAGGCTGCCCTTGGGGGGCGGGACGCCGGGCGGGCTGGGCCGCTGCCGGACGCTGCCGCAGGTCCTGCTGGGCGGCGCGCTGGGCTGCCTCTATCTCCCGCTGGGCCCGCTGTTCCGCCAGAATATCTTCCAGGGTAAAGTCCTTGTTATCCTGTGACATAGGCTGAAAATCCTCCTTTTACGGATTGACCGCTTTTAAGCCGCCCCGCTGGCGGGAAACCTCGTAACAGAGGATGCCCGCCGCCACCGAGGCGTTCAGCGAGTTGATTTTCCCTTTTAAAGGGAGGGAAACGACAAAATCGGCCTTTTCTTTCACCAGGCGGCTGACGCCCCGGCCCTCCGAGCCGATGACCAAGGCCACCGGGCCGGTAAAGTCCGTCTGGCACCAGGGGGCGCCGTCCATGTCCGCGGCGTACACCCACAGGCCCCGGGCTTTCAGCTCCTCCAGGGTGGAGGCCAGGTTGCCCACCCGGGCCACGGGCAGGTGCTCCACCGCCCCGGCGGAGGCTTTGCCCACGGCCCAGGTCAGGCCCACGCTGCGGCGCTTGGGGATGATGACCCCGTGGGCCCCGGCGCACTCCGCCGTGCGGATGATGGCGCCCAGGTTGTGGGGGTCCTCCAGCTCGTCGCAGAGGACGAAGAAGGGGGGCTCGCCCCGCTCTTGGGCCAGCTGGAACAAGTCCTCCACCGTGGCGTACTCCTTTACGGCCGCCACGGCCACCACCCCCTGGTGGTTGGCCCCGCCGCAGAGGTGGTCCAGCTTGCGGGGGTCGGCCTCTTTGATGGCGGCGCCGGCCGCCTTGGCCTTGGCCACCAGGGCCGAAAGGGCCCCCGAGCGCTCGCCCCGCTGGATGTATAGGCTGTCTATGGTCCGCCCTGCCCGCAGGGCCTCGCTTACGGCGTTGCGCCCCGCGATGATGTCCGCGCCCCGGGGCTCCTGCTCCGGCTGGCGCTTTTCTCGGTCTTTTTGCAAATGGGCCACCTGTCCTTTTCCCTTTGAGAATGGGCCGCCGGGATGCCCGGGGCCTGGGCCAAAACTCCGATTTTGGCACAATATATTTGCATTATACCATAGTTTCCCGGAAATCTCAAATAAAAATGCGGACAAGAAGGGCGAAAAGCCCGTGTTTTTCCGCCGGGGGCGGCAGGGAAATCCATTTTGGGGTATTTTTTTCCAAAACCTGCAAGAAAATTCTTTTTTTGCCCCTTCTTGCCCGCGGACTTTTCCACACTGCCGCCCCCTGCAACCACCGTTTCCACGGGGAAATGTGGAAAACTCTGTGGAAACTGTGAAAAACCCTTGTCCCCATGCGGGTTTTCACTTTCCCCCGTTTTCACAATGGCTTTCGTTTATGTAAACGAACCTGCTTATTTTTCCTTTTTAGAACGAAAATCGCCGTTTTTCTGCCTGAGAAACACCCCCAAGATACAGGCGGAATCTGGCCTTTTCCCGCCCTATCTTGTGTCAAGTGGGAAAGGGCAAATTTCTTTCCCACAGTTTGTCCACAGGGATTTAACATACATTTCATATCTTGCCCTGGGGCCTCCCGCCCCCGCTGGAAAACCGTGCAAACCCAAAGAAACCCCTATGCAATTCCCCGATTTTGTGGTATACTAGCGGCAAAACCACGGGTTTTCCGGCGTGTTTTCACAAAAGCCCCCCAAAGGGCGGCCTGTTTTCCCCGGAAAACCCGGAATGTATATTTATGCACAAAATTTGTCGAACACCGTATAGGGAGGTTTTTTCCGTGAGAGAAGATATTTGCTCCATCCCCGTAAACGATGTATTCATGCCCAAGGACGGCTGCCCCTTCTGCCGCATGCGCGACATGCTGGAGGACCGCATGGCCACCTACATCACCGGCGCGGCCATGATGGAGCCCGACGTGCGGGTGGAGACAAACCGCCTGGGCTTCTGCACCGAGCACTTCAACCAGATTCTGGCCCGGGGCAGCCGGCTTTCCGTGGCGCTGATTTTGGAAAGCCTGCTGGCCACCGTGCGGGAGGAGGTGTTCCCCCAGGGCAAGGTGCCCGCCAAAAAGATTGTGGCGGCGGCCCACGCCCGGCAGGAGCACTGCTTCATCTGCGAGAACATTGAGAAGAACACCGCCCACCTGCTGGACAGCACCCTGAAGCTGTGGCAGACCGACGAGGAGTTCCGCCAGCTGTACAGCCAGCAGCCCTACATCTGCCTGCCCCACTACGGCATGGTGCTGGAGGCCGCCATGAAGCTGCCCCGGAAGGTGTTCCCCCTGTTCGAGCAGGAGACCACCCGCCTGGCCAAGCAGTACGCGGAGGCGCTCAACGGCGACGTGACCCACTTCTGCCGCATGTTTGACTACCGCAACGCCGGGGGCGACTGGGGCAACTCCAAGGACGCCATCGAGCGGGCCATCCGCTACCTCACCTCCCGCGAGCCGGAGAACCGCCAAAAAGCCGACGAGAAAAACAGGGCCTTCTAACCGCTTTCTTGGAAGAAAGCTTGGCAAAGAACTTAACGTCGCGGGACGCGGCGCAGAGCCGCCGCTGTGCCCGGAGGGAACCGGATGCTTTATGTCCGCGGTTTCATACTTGGGTGCATCTAGTTGCTTGCTGAAGAAAGGTCGCTACGGCCCGGTGGGATGTTGCCCAGCGACCGGTCTCCGCTGCCGCTCCGGTCGGTGCTGGACGTCTGCCACTGGCAGACAGCACCCGAGCCGGCAGGCGAGAAGGCAAACAACTTTACGTCGCGGGGCGCGGAACCGCCGCTGTGCCCGGAGGGAACCGGACGCTTTATGTCCGCGGTTTCTTACTTGGGTGCATCCGTTTGCATGCAAAGAGCTTTATTTCGCGGTTGCGCGAATCTACAAGGGAAAAAAGGGAGGACGCCAGCGGGATGAAAGAAGAAAAAGAGGGCCTCTTGCCCGGGGGGATACGCGCCCCTTACCCCTTTGACGCGGCGGAGACCCTGGACTGCGGCCAGGCTTTCCGCTGGGTGGCGCTGCCCGGGGAGGCGGGGGCCAGCCTGTGGGAGGGCGTGGCCTTTGGCAAGGTGCTGCGGGTGGAGCAGCGGGGGCAGCAGGTGTGGCTGGGCTGCTCCCCGGAGGACTACGAACATACCTGGCGGGCCTACTTCGATTTGGGCGAGGACTACGCCCCCAAGCGGGAGGCCCTGGCCGCCATGAGCCCCGCTTTGGCCGAGGCCGCCGCCTTTGCCCCGGGCATCCGCATTTTGCGTCAAGAGCCCTGGGAGGCCTTGTGCTCCTTCATCCTCTCCCAGAACAACCACATCCCCCGCATCAAGGGGATTATCGAGCGGCTGTGCCAGCGGCTGGGGGCGGAAATCCCCGGCACGGCTTGGCACGCTTTCCCCACGGCGGAGCGCCTGGCCGCCTGCTCCTTGGAGGATTTGGTGTCTCTGCGGGCGGGGTTCCGGGCCAAGTACCTGCTGGATGCCGCTCGGAAGGTGGCCTCTGGCCAGGTGGATTTGGCCCGGGTGGCCGCCGCCCCCGTGGAGGAGGGCCGCCGGGAGCTGCAAACCATCTTCGGCGTGGGGCCCAAGGTGGCGGAGTGCGCCTTGCTGTACGGCTTCCACAAGACGGAGTGCTCCCCCCTGGACGTGTGGATGAAGCGGGCCATGGCCACACTGCTGCCGGGGCGCAGGCCGGAGGAGTTCGGGGAGAACGCGGGCCTGGCCCAGCAGTACCTGTTCCACTACAGCAGGATGCACCCGGAGCTGTTTGCGGAAAAGACGGCGCACCCGCCAGCCAACAGGAGGTGAAAGGATGCTGGGCTTTTATATACACGTGCCCTTCTGCCACGGCAAGTGCCCCTACTGCGATTTTTACTCCCGCCCCGACTCCCCCCGGAAGATGGACGCCTACGTCTCCGCCGTGGTGGATTCCCTCGCTCCCTGGCGGGAGAGGCTGGCGGGCCGGGAGCTTGCCACCGTCTACTTTGGGGGCGGCACTCCCAGCCTGCTGGGGGCCCGGCGTCTGGGGACTATTCTCCAGGCGGTGCGCCAGGGCTTTTCTCTGGCCCCTGGGGCGGAAATCACCTTGGAGGCCAACCCCACCTCGGTGGACCGGGCCTTTTTTCAGGAGGTCCGCCAGGCGGGTTTCAACCGGCTTTCCATGGGCTTGCAGTCCGCCAATGAGGAGGAGCTGCGCTTTCTGGGCAGGGCCCACTCTCCCCAGCAGGCCGCCCAGGCGGTGGAAAACGCCCGGGCCGCGGGCTTTTCCAACATCTCCCTGGACCTGATGCTGGGCCTGCCCGGGGGCAGCCGGGAGAAGCTGGGGCGCTCCATCGCCTTTGCCGCTTCCCTGGGGGTGGAGCACATCTCCTCCTACATCTTAAAGGTGGAGCCGGGCACGCCTTTTGCCGCCCGGGGGGTGCAGGTGCCCGACGAGGACGACACCGCGGAGCAGTACCTTTTCGCCGTGGAGGAGCTGGCCCGGCTGGGCTATGGGCAGTATGAAATCAGCAACTTCGCCCGCCCCGGCAAAGAGAGCCGCCACAACCTGCTGTACTGGCGGGGGGAGGAGTACCTGGGCTTCGGGCCGGGGGCTCACTCCTTCTTTGGGGGGCGTCGGTTTTGCTACCCCCGGGACCTGGAGGGCTTCCTCCAGGGGAATTCCCCCGTGGAGGACGGCACGGGCGGGGACTTTGGGGAGTACGCCATGCTGAACCTGCGCCTGACCCGTGGTCTGCGCCGGGGGGACTGCCTGGCCCGGTTCGGGGCAGAGGGCGGGGCCCTGTTTGACGAGGTCCTGGAAAACGCCCGCCGTTGCCCGCCCCGGCTTTTGCGGGCGGACGGGGAAGCCATTTCCTTCACCCCAGAGGGCTTTTTGGTGTCCAACGCGCTGTTGGTGAAGCTGCTGGGGGAGGAATTGTAGCGCCGCAGGCGAGTAAAAGTTTCGCCAGCCTTTTCAAAGGCTGCAGAGCGCGAGACAGCGTCTCGCGACCTTGCCCTTGCGGCGCAGCCGTACAAAAAATCCAGGAGCGAAAGCTGCACGCGCCCGCAAGGGCGATAGGCTTGCGCTCCGAATCTTTCGCACGAATAACAAAAAGGACATCCAAGTTTTTCCCTTGGGTGTCCTTTTTATCTTTATTCTTTCTCTTTGACGGAAAGTGGCTGAGCCTGCGGTTGAAATCCCCCGCCGCTTGTTTCACACGCTTTGGGGAGATTTCAGGCGAGCTTGTAGAAAACTTCCGCAGAGCCTACGGCTCTGTCAGGGATTCTCGTCTGCCGACTCGGTCGGCGCTGAACGGTGCCCACCGGGCACCAGCGCCCCCCGACGAGGGGTCCTGCGTGCCAGTGGCACGCGTCCAGGACCGACCGGAGCGGAAGCGAAGACCCCTACGAAAAGCCTTCCACCGGAAGCCTTTTCTACCTTCCTGCGTTTGCTGGAGGCGAACAAGACCTTGGGGCGCTGGTCTCACCTGCCGGTTCGGTCGGCGCAGGGCGTTTGCCACCGGCAAACTGCGCCCCACACCCTGCAAGCCTTTTGAAAAAGGCTTGAGCGAAAACTTTACGTTTCTCCACCCAGCTTATGCAGAGACATCCGCCTTTGCCGAAGGCAAGAAGGCGGCTTGTCCCGTGCGGCCACGCACTACTCATCCAGCTTCAGCACGGACATGAACGCCTCCTGGGGCACCTCTACGCTGCCCAGCTGGCGCATGCGCTTTTTGCCCTCCTTCTGCTTTTCCAGCAGCTTCTTCTTCCGGGTGATGTCGCCGCCGTAGCACTTGGCCAGCACGTCTTTGCGCAGGGCCTTCACCGTCTCCCGGGCGATGATCTTGCCCCCCACGCAGGCCTGGATGGGCACCTCGAACAGCTGGCGGGGTATCTTCTCCTTCAGCTTCTCCGCCATTTTCCGGGCCCGGGGATAGGCCTTGTCCGCGTGGATGATGAAGGAGAGAGCGTCCACGATCTCCCCGTTGAGCATGATGTCCAGCTTCACCAGCTTGCTGGGCTGGTAGCCCATGAGCTCGTAGTCGAAGGAAGCGTAGCCCCGGGTGCGGGACTTCAAGGCGTCGAAAAAGTCGTAGACGATTTCGTTTAAGGGCAGCTCGTAGTGGATGTCCACCCGGTCGGTGTCCAGGTACTTCATGTCCTTGAACACGCCCCGGCGCTCCTGGCACAGCTCCATGATGTTGCCCACGTACTCCGAGGGGGAGTAGATGTGGGCGTTGCAGATGGGCTCCTCGGCGCTGGCAATCAGGGTGGGGTCCGGGTAGTTGGTGGGGTTGTCAATGGTGATGACGCTGCCGTCGGTGAGCTTTAGCTTGTACACCACGCTGGGGGCGGTGGTGATAAGGTCCAAATCGTACTCCCGCTCCAGCCGCTCCTGGATAATCTCCATGTGCAACAGCCCCAAGAAGCCGCACCGGAAGCCAAAGCCCAGTGCCACGGAGGTCTCCGGCTCGAAGGTGAGGGAGGCGTCGTTTAATTGGAGCTTTTCCAAAGCGTCCCGCAAATCGGTGTAGTGGGCGCCATCGGCGGGGTAGATGCCGCAGAACACCATGGGCTGCACCGCCCGGTAGCCCTCCAAAGGCTCGGCGGCGGGGCGCTCCTTTAAGGTGACGGTGTCGCCCACACGGGCCTGGCGCACGTCCTTGATGGAGGCGGCGATGTAGCCCACCTCCCCGGCGTAAAGGGCCTCGGCGGGCTCCAGGGTGGTGGCCCGCAAAAAGCCGCACTCCACCACGTTGAACTCCCCGCCGGTGGCCATCATGCGGATGGTGTCCCCGGGCCGTACCTGGCCGTCCTTGATGCGGACATACACGATAACGCCCCGGTAGGCGTCGTAGTAAGAGTCGAAGATAAGGGCCCGCAGGGGGTCGTTCTCGTTGCCGCCAGGGGCGGGGATGTCGGTGACGATGCGCTCCATCACCTCTTGAATGTTCTCGCCGGTCTTGGCGGAGATCCGGGGGGCGTCCATGGCCGGGATGCCGATGACGTCCTCAATCTCGTGGCAGACCCGCTCGGGGTCGGCGCTGGGCAGGTCTATTTTGTTGACCACCGGCAGAATCTCCAGCCCGGCGTCCACGGCCAGGTAGGTGTTGGCCAAGGTCTGGGCCTCGATGCCCTGGGAGGCGTCCACCACCAGCACGGCCCCCTCGCAGGCGGCCAGAGAGCGGGACACCTCGTAGTTAAAGTCCACATGGCCGGGGGTGTCGATGAGGTTGAAGATGTAGTCCTCCCCGTCCTGGGCGGTGTACACCAAGGTGACGGCGTGGGCCTTGATGGTGATGCCCCGCTCCCGCTCCAGGTCCATGTTGTCCAGCAGCTGGTTTTCCATCTCCCGCAGGGGGACGGCCTTGGTCTGCTCCAAGATGCGGTCGGCCAAGGTGGATTTTCCGTGGTCGATGTGGGCCACAATGCTAAAATTGCGAATTTTGCTTCTGTCCATGCAAACACTCCTAGGGTAAAGCGTAAGTCGTCTTGAGGATGTAATACCTTATTATAGCAGAAAACCGGCAGAAAGGGAAGCGGTGTAAACAGCGGGAAGCCTGGTAAAGTTTTTGCTCAAGCTTTTTTCAAAAAGCTTGCAGGGTGTGGGGCGCAGTTTGCCGGTGGCAAACGCCCTGCGCCGACCGAACCGGCAGGTGAGACCAGCGCCCCACGGTCTTGCCCTTATAGGCGCGCAGCGCAGGAAAGAAAGCTAGGGAAACAGCGAAGCGCCTTTCCCGGACGGCGGAGTGCCTCCGCTGTCAATTCGCGCCACGGGGCGGTGAGCTGCGCTCACGCCTGTGCGAACCATTAGCTCGCGTGCGCGGCGGGGGCCTTGCCCTCTCCGTCCTCGCTAACGCGAGTCCACCTCCCCCAGAGGGGGAGGCGAGACCTGGCTTTCTGCAAGCCTCTGGTGGGCTGCCTACTTGGCTCTCCCTTCGGGGCCGCTACGTCCCGGTGGGACGTTGCCCAGCGGCCGACCGAGGCGGCAGCCGAGACGCTGGCACGGCGCAGCCGTGACTGAGAGGGCCAACCCAAAGTTGTCCCAGGGCCGGAGAAAAGAGGAGGGGCAAGTAAGGGGAAAAACCCAGGTTTTATGCGGGGTTGCGCTTATTCGCCCCCAGGGTCGAGTAAGCAGATGTCTGCGGCCCTTTTCGCCGCTTACTTGACCCTGGGGGCAAGTAAGCAGAAGCCGCATATTTCCTAGCTTTTTCCTTTATTTGACCCTCGGATGTTAAGTAAGGGGGAGGACAACTTTCCAGCTCTTTTTTTGATGGAAGCGTTTCGTTCGCAGTCCGCCCGCGGCGTGTTCGCAAAAAGACATCCCCCGGTGCGCACGTGCGCTGGCCTCTTGATGAGCACGAGCGCCAGCGAGCTGCCCAAGGCGCGACTTGAGAACCCAGGCACTGGGTTGCATTCTGGGGGAGAGCATGGTACAATATCCCCAGCTACGCGATTGCATGCGAGAAAGGCGGACCATCTACTATGAAAGCAAGCGAAAAAACTATGGATACCATCGTCAACCTCTGCAAGGCCCGGGGCTTTATCTTCCCCGGCAGCGAGATTTACGGCGGGCTTTCCAACTCCTGGGACTACGGCCCCCTGGGCGTGGAGTTTAAAAACAACGTGAAAAAGGCCTGGTGGAAGAAGTTTGTGCAGGAGTCCCCCACTAACGTGGGCGTGGACGCCGCCATTTTGATGAACCCCCAGGTGTGGGTGGCTACGGGCCATGTGGGCGGCTTCTCCGACCCCCTGATGGACTGCAAGGACTGCAAAACCCGCCACCGCGCCGATAAGCTCATCGAGGACTTTACCGGCGAGAGCGCCGACGGCTGGTCCAACGAGAAGATGATGGACTTCATCAAGGAGCACCACATCCAGTGCCCCAACTGCGGCAGCGAGAACTTCACCGAAATCCGCCAGTTTAACCTGATGTTCAAAACCTTCCAGGGCGTCACCGAGGACCAGAAAAACGAAATCTACCTGCGGCCCGAAACTGCCCAGGGCATCTTTGTGAACTTCCCCAGCGTGCAGCGCACCACCCGGAAGAAGCTGCCCTTCGGCATTGCCCAGGTGGGCAAGAGCTTCCGCAACGAGATCACCCCCGGCAACTTCACCTTCCGCACCCGGGAGTTCGAGCAGATGGAGCTGGAGTTCTTCTGCAAGCCCGACACCGACCTGGAGTGGTTCCAGTATTGGAAGGACTATTGCAAGCAGTGGCTGTTCAGCCTGGGCATGACTGAGGAGAACGTCCGCTTTAGGGACCACCGGCCCGAGGAGCTCTCCTTCTACTCCAAGGCCACCACCGACGTGGAGTACCTGTTCCCCTTTGGCTGGGGCGAGCTGTGGGGCATTGCCGACCGCACCGACTATGACTTAAAGCGCCACCAGGAGCACTCCGGCAAGGATTTGACCTACTTCGACCAGGAGGAGAACCGCCGGTACATCCCCTATGTCATCGAGCCCAGCCTGGGCGCCGACCGCATGGCGTTGGCGTTCCTGTGCGACGCCTACGACGAGGAAGTGGTGGGCCAGGACAAAAATGGCAAGGACGACATCCGTGTGGTGCTGCACCTGCACCCGGCCCTGGCGCCCTTTAAGGCCGCCGTGCTGCCCCTCTCCAAAAAGCTGGCGCCCAAGGCCCAGGAAATCCACGACATGCTCTCCAAGCATTTCATGGTGGACTACGACGAGGCGGGCTCCATCGGCAAGCGCTACCGCCGCCAGGACGAGATCGGCACGCCGCTGTGCATCACCATCGATTTCGACACCGTGGGCGACGGCGAGAAGGAGCCGGACAACTGCGTCACCGTGCGGGATAGGGACACCATGGAGCAGGTGCGCCTGCCCATCGATAAGCTGAAAGACTACATCGAGGAAAAGGTGGCGTTTTAAACGACGCCCTGGGTATACGAGGGAAAGGACGAAACCCTGTGAGGAGAGGCTGCCGCGGAGCGCGGCGGCCTCTTTTTGCCCAGCCCCATTGAACCCGGGGCGGTTTTGTGGTACAATCTCTGTGAATATGCCAAGCTGTGGCAACAGCTTGCGCCCCCATTTGACTTGACAGCGGAGCCACTTCCGCGGGGAGGAATCCTATCTATGAGACAAAGACGCCGCTTCGCGGCCATGCTGGCGGCCCTGGCCTTGGCCGCCGGGCTGACCGCCATACCGGCTTTGGCCACCGAAGGGGGCAGCCCTTCCACCTATACAGAAATCCCCGGGGACGGCACCGGCTCGGTGACAGACCCCCTGCCTATCCCGGACCCGGGGGAGTCCGCCGCGCCCCCCAGCAGCCAAGAGCCCCCCAGCTCCTCTTCCCAGGAGCCCACGGCCCCGCCCAGCTCCTCCTCTTCGCAAGAGCCCTCGCAGAGCGATCCGTCGGACAGCGAGTCCTCTTCCTCCCAGGAGCCCAGCTCCTCGGAAGGGCCCTCGCAGAGCGAGCCCACCTCCTCGGAGGACCCCTGGGGCGGGGAGAGTGAATCCGGCGGGTCCTCCAGTGAGGAGCCCGTGATAGAGCCCACCGAGGAGCCCTGGCAGCCCAGCGACAGCCAGTCCTCCGACCCCTACCAGGGCGGCACCACCACGGATGCCACCGTGCCCCCGGTGCAGGAGCCGGAGACCATTGCCACACCCCGCCCCGCGGTGGAGCGGCCGGAGGTCTCCCTGAACACCGGCGACGATGACTCCTCCGCCGCCGAGGAGGACTCCGGCCCCAACTACGTCACCTTTGCCCGGCTGAATGTGCAGGGCAACTCCATGGCGGGCACGCTGTTCTACAGCGGCGTGGCCTGCATCGCCGTGGGCGTGGCGGGCCTGGTGGCCATCTTGGTGCTGTACCTGCGGGGCCGCCGCCGCTATGCCGGCGCCGAGGGCATTTTGGAGGAGATACAAGAGGCGGAAAACCGGCAGCAGCCCCCCGCCCCTCCGGCGGAAGCGCTGCCGCCTGCCCCCGCGCCGCCGCCCCAGCCCGCCCCCGGGGCCCTGGTGCCCGAGGAGGCCTCCCTGTACACCGAGGAGTTTTCCCTGCCGCCCCAGCAGCCGGAGGCCTACGAGGACAGCTACCAGGCCTACCCCGAGGAGGGCTACGTCTACGAGGACCAGGCCTACCAGGAGGAGGACTACGGCGAGTCCTACGGCCAGTACCGGGAGGACTACCCCCAGGACGTCTACTACGAGGACGACGGCGACGCCTATTACGGCACCGGCGAGTTCGAGTATCCCCCCCAGCAGGCCCAGGAGCCCACCCAGGCGCCCCCGGCCCAGGACCAGGCCACCCGCCAGTTCGACACCGAGGAAATCCTGCGGGAGGCCTTGCGCTATACCGATGAGGAGTACCAGGACCTGGACGACTAAAGGCAAGCAGACAAAAACCCCTGCCTGGCGGCAGGGGTTTTTCGCGTCTTTATTCCACTTCTTCCCGCAGGGTGAACTGGCCGGGCAGGTGGGAAAGGCCCTCCTTTAAGAAGAGGGGATAGAAGTATTTTTCCTGCAGCTCTTCCAAGGGCAGCCAGATAAATTCGTGACGGCGCTGCCCTTCATAGCGGGTGAAGGATTCGCCGCGCTCCAGCAGGCCGGTCCCGGCTGCGTCCATCAGGAAGTACAGACACAGCTCATGGGTGAACTCACCGTCTACATCTTCGGTGAAAAAGGCCTGGTTCAGCCACAGGGGGCGTTGAATGCGGGCGGAGATATCCAGCTCCTCCTGGAGCTCCCGCTGGAGGGCGTCTTGGGCTGTCTCGCCCAGGGCTACCCGGCCGCCGGGCAGGTAGTAGTAGGGGGAGCGTTCATCTCGCATAGCGAGCACCTTGTTTTGGTGTAGGAAGATGGCGCAGACCCGGTAGTTAAACCGCCCCTCGCCTGTGTGGAAGGTGATGTCCATAGCAGCCTCCTTTCATTGGCTGAACACGCTTTCGGCGCTTTCGGTTTCAAACTGCTTGTTGTACAAATCGGCGTAGTAGCCGCCCAGGGCCATCAGCTCCTGGTGGGTGCCGCGCTCGATGATTTTCCCGGCGCGCACCACCAGAATCATGTCCGCCTTGCGGATGGTGGAGAGCCGGTGGGCGATGAGGAAGCTGGTGCGGCCGGTCAGCAGGGTGGAGATGGCCTCTTGGATGAGGGCCTCGGTCTTGGTGTCGATGGAGGCGGTGGCCTCGTCCAGCACGAAGATGCGGGGGTTGGCCAGCACCGCCCGGGCAAAGGAAATCAGCTGCTTTTCCCCGGTGGAGAGCTGGCCGCCGCCCTCGCCCACGTCGCTGTCGTAGCCGTGCTCCATGTGGGTGATGAAGTCGTGGGCGTTTACCAGCTTGGCCGCCGCCACGATCTCCTCGTCGGTGGCGTCCAGGCGGCCGTAGCGGATGTTCTCCTTCACCGTGCCGGAGAACAGGTGGGGCGTTTGCAGCACATAGCCGATGTTGGAGTGAAGCCACAGCTGGCTGCGCTCCCGGTAGTCCTTGCCGTCGATGAGCACCCGGCCGCTGGTGGGCTCAAAGAACCGGCAGCAGAGGTTCACCAAAGTGGATTTGCCCGCGCCGGTCTCCCCCACAATGGCCACGGTGGTGCCGGCGGGCACGTCCAGGTTGAAGTGCTCCAGCACGTTTTCCGTGCCGTCGGGGTAGTGGAAGGTCACGTCCTCAAAGGTGATGTGGCCAAGGAGAGGCTCCCAGTTCTCCCGCTTGGGCGCGAAGGAGGTGCCGTACTTCTCCACCACTTCGGGGCTGTCGGTGATTTCGGGCTGCAGCTCCAGCAGGGCGGAGACCCGCTCGATGTTGGCCTGGGTGGCGATGAAGTTGGAGATGGTGCGGGCCAAGGTCTGCACCGGGTCGGCGATGCCCAGGGCGAAGTTCACGAAGATGGTCAGCTGGCCAATGCCAATGGAGCCCCACAGCACCATGTTGCCGCCGCCGGTGAGGACAAAGGCCACGGCCAGGGCGGTGAGGAAGCCGATGATGGGCACGTACACGGCGTTGAGCAGCACCGCCCGCACGGTGGTCTCCCGCATGCGGGAGGTGACTTCCCGGAAGGCGGCGGTGTTTTTGTCCTCGATGACCAAGGTCTTGGAGGTCTTGGCGCCGGAGATGCCCTCGTTGTAGTGGCGGGTGATGTCCGCGTTGATGCGCCGCACCTGCCGGTTGATTTTCAAAATCTTTTTCTGGAAGTACAGCGTCAGCAGGGCGATGATGGGCACCACCACAATCACCAGCAGGGCCAGCTGCCAGTTGATGGCCAGCATCACCGCCATAGAGCCGATGACGTAGGCGGCGCTCCAGAAGATGTCCACCAGGCTCCAGGCAAACACCGAGCCAATCTTGTTGGTGTCGCTCATCACCCGGGCCATAATGGTGCCCACCGGCGTGGTGTTGTAGTAGGAGAAGGAGAGGCTTTGCAGGTGGACAAAGAGCTTCTTCTTCAAATCCCGGCCCAGGTACATCTCCACCTTCAGGCCCAGGCGGGCCAGGAAGATGGTGCCAACCATCTGGATGAGCACCACGGAGAGGTAGAGCACGGCAAAGCCGAACACGCCCTGGCTGGTGTGGGGGGTGACAAAGGTGTCCACCGCGTAGCCGGAGAGCAGGGGGTAGGCGATGTCGCAGGCGGCGCCGGCCAGCATCATCACCACCAGCGCCAGCATTTTGCCCCGGTAGGGCCTGAGGAAGGGGATGAGCTTTGCCCAGGTTTTTAAAGAGGCAAAGCGGCCCCGTTGGTTTTGTTGTTCAATGTGGTCTGTATTCATAAACGATACCTCAAATGTGTTGCGCCCCTGGCTGCCCCGGCAGCCGGGACTGGCGGCGAAACGCCGCGCCTGTGCGAAAAACCAGCGCACGGGCGCGCCGTAGGCGGATACAGTTTTCACGGTGCGTCCCCGGGACGCACCTGCTTTTTCGCGAAAGGCTTGGGCGGGGCCTTAGGCCTCATCCCCGCTGCCCGAGGCGCCCTGCATCTCGTAGATGCGCTTGTAGATGCCCTCTTGGGCGATGAGCTGCTGGTGGGTGCCCAGCTGGCTCACCCGGCCGTGGTCCAGCACCAGAATCTGGTCGGCGTTCATCAGGGTGGTGATGCGGTGGGCGATGAGGATGGTGGTGCCGTGGACGTTTTTCCGGATGGACTGGCGGATTTTCTGGTCTGTCTCCATGTCCACAGCGGAGAGGGAGTCGTCAAACACCTTGATGGGCGTGTCCTGCATGAGCATGCGGGCAATGGCCACCCGCTGCTTCTGGCCGCCGGAGATGGTCACGCCCCGCTCGCCGATGGGAGTCTCGTACCCCTGGGCAAAGCCGGTGATGGCGTCGTCGATCACCGCCATGCGGGCGTAGTGGCGCACCGTCTCCAAATCCGCCCGGGGGGCGCCGTCGGCAATGCTCTCCCGGAAGCTCTTGGAAAAGAGGAAGGGCTCCTGCAGCACAATGCCGATGTTTTTCCGCAGGTAGGAGAGGTCGATGTCCTGGATGTCCACCCCGCCAATGGTGATTTTGCCGTTTTCCTTGGGCAGCTGGTAGAGCCTGTCCAGCAGGTACATCAAGGTGGATTTTCCCGAGCCTGTGGCCCCCAGAATGCCAAAGGTGCTTCCGGCCCGGATGGTAAAGCTCACGTCGTGGAGCACGCCGCCCTCGCTTTGGTTGTAGCCAAAGCTCACCTGGTCAAAGACGATGTCCCCGTCCATGGGGGGCCGCAGGGCGTTGGGCTTGCTGCGCTCCTCGGGGGCGTCTAAAATCTCGAACAACCGGGTGGCGGAGATGGAGGTCTTGCTCAGCTCCGCCAGCAGCCGCCCCAGGTTCCGGGAGGGCCACACCAGCATGGAGTTGTAGGCGGTAAAGGCCAGGAACTCCCCTTCGGTCAGGGCGCCGCGCTCCACAAAGAACACCCCGGCCACCAAGATGACCAGCACCTGGAAGCCCGCCAGGAAATCCCCCAGGCCCCAGTTAAAGCCCATCACGGTGCTCAGGCGCACCCAGTAGTTGGTGAACTCCTCGTTCTTCTCGTTAAAGCGGTCGATTTCATAGCGCTCCCGGCCAAAGGCCCGCACCACCCGCACGCCGGTGAGGTTCTCCTGGACAAAGGCGGTCAGGCGGCCCTCGCTTTCGTCGGCGGCCTGGAACTTCTTCCCGGTGATGACGAAGAACACCAGGTTGGAGACCATCAGCACCGGCACAAAGCAGCACACCAGCAGGGAGAGCTCCCCGTTTAAGGAGAACATCATGGCCAGGGACACCACAATGAGCAGCACGGTGCGCACCACCTCCATCAGCTGGTCGCTGACAAAGTTGCGGATGAGCTCCACGTCCTGGGTGCAGCGCTGGATGATGTCCCCGGTCTGGTGGGAATTGTGCCAGGCGTAGGGCAGCCGCTGGATGTGGGCGAAAAGGGTATCTCGGACCCGGGCCACGGTGCCCTCGCAGGCCCGGGCCAAGCTCATGCGGGAGGAGTAGTTGGAAAGCCCGGCAATGACGGCGAACACCAAGGAAACCGCCGCGCAGATGACAATGTGCTGGCGCAGCATCTCCCGGCCGCCGATGGATTCTATCCACTCCACCAAAAAGGCGGGCAGGTTAAAGGACGTGTCGTTGATGACGGAGTCCACCGTCACCCGGATGACTTGGGGGGTCATGTAGTTGGCCACCACGGCGACTATCACCATGAGGAAGGCCAGAAGGAATTTCCCGCGGAAACCCTTGGTAAAGGGGAAAAACCGCAGGATGCTGGATTTTTTCTGTGTGTGTTGGTCCATAATACACCTCAGGTGGGAAAAAAGGACGGCGGGCCTTACCAAGAAGCCTGGCATCTCCCGGGCCAGGCTGGGCCCTGTGGTGGGGCAGGGGCCGCAAAAAAGGGACGGCAAGCCCTCGGAAAAGCTTGCCGTCCCTTCCACGGCAGCAAAACCCTGCTGGAAAAGCCCAGCAAGGCAAGCCGGAGAGGGCCCCGGCGCTGTGCCTGTTTGGCCGGGCGGCTTTGGGGGCAGCCCGGCGGTGGGCAGGCTTTCACGGCGGCCTGCCCGAAAGTATGACGGTTACTCACACTCTACCACGGCCCATGGGAAAAGTCAACAGCAATCATCCCCCAGGGAAAGAAATGTTGTGAGAAAGTTTTCCCGGCGGCAGGGGATACCCTCTTGCATTTCGCGGGAGATAGGCTTATAATATAGTTACACCTAGTTTTTAAAACTAAGTAAAACAAAAATCGATTCCAAAACAGATAGAAAGGGTGACAAGTATGAACTACACAACCGCCCAGCTTCCCCGCCGGGAGAAAAACGCCCTGCGCCTGGAGCTGCGCCGCCGCCTGGGCCTGCCCCGCTACACCTTGGGGGAGGAAATTTTCTCCGCGGTGAGCCACGGCGTTTCGGCGCTGTACGCTGTGGGGGCCCTGGTGTGGCTGCTTCTCACCTGCCGGCCCACGGCGCTGCGGCTGGTGTCGGCGGCGGTGTTCGGGGGCACCATGGTGCTGCTGTACACCGTGTCCACCTTGTACCACGGCCTGGGGCTGAACCGGGCCAAGGTGGTGTTCCGCTCGTTGGACCACTGCACCATCTTCCTTTTAATCGCCGGGACCTACACCCCCATCACCTTGGTGTGCCTGGGCGGCTGGAAGGGCTGGGCCATGTTCGGCACGGTGTGGGCCGCGGCGGTGCTGGGGGTGGTTCTCAACGCCGTCAGCGTGGAGCGGTTTAAAAAGGTCTCCATGGCCTGCTATCTGGCCATGGGCTGGGTGGTGGTGCTGGCCATGGGGGACTTCTACCGGGCGGCCAGCCCGCTGTCCTTCTGGTGCCTGCTGGCCGGGGGCATCCTCTACACGGTGGGGGCGGCCCTGTACGGCGTGGGGAAGAAAATCCCCTACATCCATCCGGTGTTCCACCTGTTTGTGCTGGCGGGCAGCGTGCTCCACACCGTCAGCGTGTGGGGCATCCTGCGGTGAGAAGGCTTGGTTTTGAAAAAGGGGCTGCCTGCTGGGGCGGCCTCTTTTTTTGCAGGAATGATTCCGCCCCCGGCTGCTTATACTGTAGCAGTGTACATTCCCTTGAAAGGAGCGCGGGACCATGCTACCCATTCACCTAATCCTCTCCGGCCCCCAGGAAGCCCCCTATCCCAACGGCGGCGACGAGGCCTACTGGATGGGCCAGGTGGCCGGGGCCTTGGCGGCCCATCTCCACGCCGGGGGGCTTTCCCTGGCGTGGGGGCTGCCCCAGGGGGCGGATGGCTTCACTTTGGCTCTTTCCTCCCAGGCGTCGCCCCCGCAGCGGGAGGGCCGGCAGAAGGGCCCTGCTCTGCTGTGGCGCCCCGGGGACGCCCTGGGCCGGCGGGCGGCGGAGGCCATGGCCTTCCAGCTGGCGCAGGTGTACCCCCAGCCGGAGCTCATCACGTTGGAGGAGGCCCCGCTGGAAAGCCTGCCCGGGCCGGGGGTGGCGGTGTACCTGCTGTACCGGGACAATCCCCAGGACGAGGCCTGGCTGGCCCGCAGCGCCGGCGCCGCCGGGAAGGCTTTGGCCCAGGGCCTGGGCTCCTTGGATGGCTGAGGCCCTCTCCAGCCTGCTGTGGGGCTGGCACGTCCTAGGGGGGATTCTGGCGGCGGGGGCTTTTTTCACCGTGGCCACGGGCTTTTACCAGCTGCGCTGCCTGGGCCGGTGGATGAAAGCCGCCCTGCGCTCCCCGCCCCGGCAGGGAGGGAAGCTCTCCTCCTTTCAGGCGCTGAGTACCGCCCTGGCAGGCTCCATCGGCACGGGGAACATTGTGGGCGTGGCGGCGGCCATCACCGTAGGCGGGCCGGGGGCGCTGTTCTGGATGTGGCTCTCCGCTTTGCTGGGGATGATGACGGTCTACGCGGAGAACTACCTCTCCGCCAAACACCCAGGGGCTCCCGGCGCCTTGGGGTACATACGCCGGGCCGGGCGGCTGGGGGGCCTGCTGGCCGGGGTGTACGCCGTGGGCTGCTGCCTGTCCTCCCTGGCCATGGGGGATATGGTCCAGGTGGGGGCCGCTGCCGCCGCCCTGGGGAACCTGGGCCTGCCGGTGTGGCTCTCCGCGGGGGGCATGGCGCTGCTGGCCTTTTGGGTTGCACGGGGCGGCCTCTCCTTGGCGGGGCGCATTGCCGGGCGGCTGGTCCCCGCCATGACGCTGCTGTTTTTCGCCGCCTCCCTGGGGGTGCTGTGGGTGTTCCGGGAGAACCTTCCCCGGGCGGTGGCCAGCGTGTTTTCCGGGGCTTTCTCCCCTGGGGCCGGGGCGGGAGGCGCGGCCGGCTGGCTGCTGGCCATGCGGGTGGGGGTGACCCGGGGGGTGTTCACCAACGAGGCGGGCCTGGGCAGCGCCGCCTTTGCCTACGATGGGGTGGAGGGCCGCTCCCCCGGGGAGCTGGGCTGCCTGGGCATCTTCCAGGTGTTCGCGGACACCTTGCTGATGTGCACCGTGACAGGGCTGTGCATTTTGGTGTGCCGCTCCCCCGTGCTGGAGGGCGCCGCCCTGACCTTTTACGCCTATGAAAGCGCCTTGGGCCCCTGGGGCGGCCGGGCGGTTTCCCTGTGCACGGCGTTGTTCGCGGCGGCCACCCTCACCGCCTGGTGCGGCTACGGCCGGGAGGGGCTGTTCTACCTCACCGGCGGCAGGGGGAAAAACGCCTACGCCCTGGCTGCCGCGGCCGCTGCCGCTTTGGGCTGCTGCCTCCCTTTGGGGGAGGTGCTCCGGCTGGGGGACGCCATGAACGGCCTGATGGCCCTGCCCAACCTGGCGGCGCTGTTCCTGCTGCGGCGGGAGGTGGCCGTGGAAAAATGACCTTGGGAAAGTTTTCATAATAATTTTCTGAAAAGAACTGGTAATTTTTCCGGTTTAATGGTAGAATAGCCATAGCAGCCCCTCGAAAGCACTTTTGGCGCGGAAGGGGGGTATGGCGGATTTCATACAGCCGGGGCGAAAAACAGCCGCCGGCTGGGAAAGGCATGGTATCTATTATGAAACTTATCCTTGCGATTGTCAGCAACGACGACAGCGGCGCGGTATCCTCCGCCCTTACCCGCGAAGGGTTTTCCGTGACCAAGCTGGCCACCACCGGCGGCTTTTTGATGGCCGGCAACACCACCTTCATCTCCGGCGTGGACGATGAGAAGGTGGATACGGTGATCGGCATCATCGCCAAGTACTCCAGCCGCCGCACCCAGATCGTCCCCAGCACCTCCACCATGGAAGTGGGCATGTACTCCTCCTTCCCCGTGGAAGTGACCGTGGGCGGCTCCACCATCTTTGTGCTGAACGTGGACCGCTTCGAGAAGGTCTGATGGAGTTTCCCGGATTTTTGGGCAACGCCCCGGTGAAGGAGGCCTTATCCCGGGCCTTTTCCGCGGGGCGTTTTCCCCATGCCCTGCTTCTGCAAGGAGAGCCCGGCACCGGCAAAGGCGCCTTTGCCCAGCTGGTGGCCCAGGCCCTTGTCTGCCGCCGCAAGGACCGCGCCCCCTGCGGGGAGTGCCCCTCCTGCGTGCGGGCCAAGGCAGGCTCACATCCCGATATCCGCGTGGTGGAAGGGAGCGGGGCGACCCGCTCCCTTACTGTTGAGCAAGTGAAGGAGCTCACCGCCGACGCCTACCGCGCCCCCGAGGAGGCGGACGTCAGCGTGTACATCCTGCAAATGGGCACAAAGCCCCTGGAGCCCGCCCAGAACAAGCTGCTCAAGCTCATAGAGGAGCCCCCGGCCCACGGGGTGTTCCTGCTGCTGTGCCGTTCCGCCGAGCAGCTGCTGCCCACTATCCGCAGCCGGGTGCAGAGCTTTTTGCTCCAGCCCCCCGAGGAGGAGGAGGCCGCCGCTTTCGTGGCCGCCCGGGAGGACGTGCCTCTGGAGCGCGCCCGGGAATTGGCCCGGCTCTGCGGGGGCAACATCGGCCGGATGCTCCAGGAGCTGGCCGGCGGGGAGGAGGCCCAGGCCTTTTCCATCGCCGTGGCCTTGGCCCAGGGCCTGCTGGAGACAGGGGAGCACCCCATGCTGCTGGCGGCGGCCCCCCTGCAAAAGGACAGGGAACTGTTCCGGGAGGTGCTGGCCCGGCTTTCGGCCATCTTCCGGGACGGCCTGGTGCTGCGGGCCGGGGGGAGCTCCTTGCTGGGGGGCGCGCCCCAGCTGGCGGACAAGCTGGGGGATTTGCCCATGAAGCGGCTTATCCAGCTGCCCGCCGTGGTGGAGGAGGCCCGCCAGGGCCTGGAGCGCAACGCCAACATGGCGCTGCTGGTGACGGACTTTTGCGCCCGCCTGCGGGAGGCCGCGGGCCGCTGAAGGGCGCTCATTTATAGAAGGAACACGAGAAACGCGCCCCAGGGCGCGGTGGAAAGGAGGCGCGCGTATGGCCGAAGTCATCGGCGTGCGTTTTAAAAATACAGGGAAAGTCTATTATTTCGACCCCCAGGGTATCCAGGTGGAGAAGGGCTCCATGGCCATTGTGGAGACAGCCCGGGGCCTGGAGTGCGGCGAGGTGGCCCTGCAAAACCGGGAGGTGGCCGACGAGAGCATCGTCCAGCCCCTGCGGCGGCTCATCCGCCTGGCCACCCCGGAAGATTTGAAAAAGGTGGCCGAAAACCACATCAAGGAGAAAAAGGCCTTTCGGGCCTGCGAGAAGAAGATTGCCGAGCGGGGCCTGGAGATGAAGCTGGTGGACGTGGAGTACACCTTTGACAACTCCAAAATCCTCTTTTACTTCACCGCCGACGGCCGGGTGGATTTCCGGGAGCTGGTGAAGGACCTGGCGGGGATGTTCCGCACCCGCATTGAACTGCGGCAGATTGGCGTGCGGGACGAGGCCAAAATGCTGGGGGGCATGGGCATTTGCGGCCGGCCCTTCTGCTGCGGCAGCTTTTTGGGGGGCTTTACCCCCGTGTCCATCAAGATGGCCAAGGAGCAGGGCCTCTCTTTAAACCCGGTGAAGATTTCCGGGGCCTGCGGGCGGCTGATGTGCTGCCTGAAGTACGAGCAGGAGGCCTACCAGGATTTGCTGCGCACCACCCCCAAGGTGGGGGCCCTGGTCTCCACCCCGGAGGGCAAGGGCACTGTCACCGAGCAGAACCTGTTAACCCGCAAGCTCACCATCCGCCTGGATAAGGACCCCGACGGCGCCCCCAAGGTGTTTAAAGTCTCCGAGGTAAAGGTGCTGCGGGACGGGAAAATCAAGGTGGGCAAAAAAGAGCTGGAAGAGCTGAAACAGCTGGAGGAGAGCTGAACCCTCCATTTTCCAGGGGAATTGCTGGGATGAGGGAAAAACACTTGCATTTTTACCGAAATGTGATACAATGAAGTTGAAAATTCAACTGGAGGTGTTCCTCATGCCCTATGTCATTAACGATGAATGCATTGCCTGCGGCGCTTGCGCCGGTGAATGCCCTGTTGGCGCTATCTCCGAGGGCGACGGCAAATATGTGATTGACCCCGATACCTGCATCGATTGCGGCGCTTGCGCCGGCACTTGCCCGGTTGGCGCTCCCCAGGAGGGCTAATCCCGGTTTCGGGCCTGAATGAAACAATTTCAGAAGAGCAGAGCCCGGCGGGGGCTTTTCCCCTGCGGGCTCTACTTTTTTGCCTGGGAGGGCGCGAGATGGAAGAACGGCTGCAAAACACAACATGGGAGCCCCTCTGCGGCGGGGCCCGGGTGCTGGTAAGTCCCCAGCACACCTTTGGCACGGACGCCGTGCTGCTGGCCCACTTTGCCGCGCCCCGGCCCAGGGAGCGCTGGGCGGACTTGGGCACCGGCTGCGGGGTGATTCCCCTGCTGTGGCGGGTGCGCACCCAGGCGGGGGCCATCACCGGGGTGGAGATGCAGGAGAAGGCCGCCTGGCAGGCCCAGCGCTCGGTGGAGGAAAACGGCTTTTCCGCCACGGTGGACATTGTGCAGGGGGACGCCCGGCAGCTTGGGGCGCTGTTCCCGGCGGGGAGCCTGGACGGCATCGCCTGCAACCCGCCCTACACCGCGCCGGGAGCGGGCATCCCCAGCGAGGATGGCGCCCGCCGCGCCGCCCGCCAGGGGGACAGCCTCTCTTTGGAGGATGTGGCACGGGGGGCCAGGTACGCCCTGCGCTTTGGGGGCAGGCTCTGCCTGTGCTTGCGGCCCCAGCGGCTGGCCGAGGCCGTGGAGGTGTTCCACAGCCACCAGCTGGAGCCCAAGCGGCTGCGGCTGGTGCAGCAGCGGGCGGGGAAGGCGCCCTTTTTGTTTTTGCTGGAGTGCCGCCGGGGCGGCAAGCCCGGCATGGAGGTGGGCCCGGTGCTCCTGCTGGAGCGGGAGGACGGCAGCCCCACGCAGGAAATCGAGGCCATTTACGGCGATTACCGGGACAACCCGGAGCACAGAAAACAGTAAGGGGGAAGGGCAATGGAACAGGCTTTGGAGCGGGGCGCCCTGTACGTGGTGGGCACCCCCATTGGCAACCTGGGGGATTTCTCCCCCCGGGCCCGGGAGACGCTGGAGGGGGCGGACTTTATCGCCGCGGAGGACACCCGTGTCACCCTGCGGCTGCTGAACCACTTTGGCATTAAGAAGCCGCTTATCTCCTATTTTGAGCACAACAAGCTGGAGCACGGCCCGCTGATTGTGGCCCGGCTGCAAGAGGGCCAGACCTGCGCGTTGGTGTCCGACGCGGGGATGCCCGCCATCTCCGACCCGGGGGAGACCTTGGTGGCCGCCTGCGCCGCCGCGGGGCTGCCGGTGTACGTGGTGCCCGGGCCCACGGCGGCCCTCTCCGCCTTGGCCATCAGCGGGCTGCCCACCGGGCGCTTTACCTTTGAGGGCTTCCTCAGCGTGAACAAGCGCAGCCGCAAGGAGCATCTGGAGGCTGTGGCCCAGGAGCAGCGTACCATGATTTTCTACGAGGCTCCCCACAAGCTGCGCAAGACCCTCTCGGACTTTGCCAAGGTCTTTGGGCCGGACCGGCCCATCGCCCTGTGCCGGGAGCTGACCAAAGTCCACGAGGAGGTGTGGCGCACCACCCTGGGGGAGGCCGCCGCCCACTACCGGGAGACGGAGCCCCGGGGGGAGTTTGTGCTGGTTATCGCCGGGGCGGAGGAAGCCCCGGCCCCGGAGGCGTCCTACACCTTGGAGGAGGCCGCCCAGCTGGCCGCCAGCCTGGCCGCGGGAGGGCTCTCCGCCAGCGAGGCCGCCAAGGAGGCCGCCCAGACCACGGGCTTTAAAAAGGGCGAACTCTACCGCCTGCTGCTGGAACAGGGGTGAGGCCATGCTGAAGCGGCTGACAGAGCGGGCCTGGTACCTGCCCTGGGAGGAGGAGACAGACCGGCCTAACCTGTGCTATCTTTTGGGGGAGCGCCACAGCCTGGCGGTGGACGCCGGGAACTCCCCGGCCCACGTGAGGAAGCTCTACCGGGCCCTGGAGGAGCAGGGCCTGCCCCTGCCGGACTTCACCGTGCTGACCCACTGGCACTGGGACCACACCTTTGGCCTGGGGGCCGTCCACGGGGTGGGCATCGCCTCGGCCAAGACCAACCAAAAGCTGCGCCAGGTGGCGGCCTGGCAGTGGACGCCCCAGGCCATGGAGGAGCGGGAGCGCCGGGGAGAGGACATCCCCTTTTGCAATGAGCACATCCGCAAGGAGTACCCACGGCTGGGGGAGATTGCCGTCTCCCCGGCGGAGGTGGAGCTGGAGGGCTCTCTCACCTTGGACCTGGGCGGGGTGCGCTGCCAGCTGCTCTGCCAGGAGAACCCCCACGCCCCAGACGGGCTGCTGGTCTACGTGCCCCAGGAGGGGCTGGTGGTGCTGGGGGACGCCGACTGCGGCGACTTCTACCGCTTGGGTGGCGGCTATGCCCCCGGCCCCACCCAGGCCTTGGCGCGGCGGCTCTCCGCTTGGGACTTCCAGTGGGCGCTGCCGGGCCACAGCGGCCGGAATCCAAAGAGGGGGAGCTGGCGTACCTGGCAGCCCAGGCGGGTTCTGGGCGGCCTGTACAAAAGGAGGGCGCTGTGGCGGAAACTCCCGGGGGTGTTTGTTAAATTTTCTACAAGAGAGAAAACGCCGTGGACGGGCCCGGAGAGATGTGTTATACTAAGACCAGGTATTTTTTGATTTCCGTCAGGGGAGCGGTTCCCCTGGGAACGATAAAAACTGGCCGGGCGCAGTGCCCCGGGATAGGAAAGGATGGAGTACTATGCTGAGAAAGACGAAAATCATCTGTACGCTGGGGCCCGCCACCGAGGACGAGGCTGTCCTGCGCCGCCTGATGCTGGGCGGCATGAACGCCGCGCGGTTCAATTTTTCCCACTGCACCCATGAGGACGCCGCCAAAAAGCTGGAGGCTGTCACCCGCCTGCGCAGGGAGCTGGGCCTGCCCATCGCCACCATTCTGGATACCAAGGGCCCGGAAATCCGGGTGAAGACCTTTCAAAACGGCCCCATCGAGCTGGAGGCCGGCGCCACCTTCACCTTGACCACCCGGGAGGTGGAGGGCGACGACAAGATTGTTTCCATCACCTACAAGGACCTGCCCAAGGATTTGAAGGCCGGGGCGCGGGTGCTCATCGACGACGGCCTGGTGGAGATGCGCGCCGACCACGTCTCCGAAACGGACATTGTGTGCACCGTCTTAAACGGCGGCCGCGTCTCCAACCACAAGGGCATCAACGTGCCGGGCACCAAGCTCTCCATGCCCTTTATCAGCGAGCAGGACCGCTCGGACATCATCTTCGGCATTGAGAACGGCTTTGACTACATCGCCGCCTCCTTCACCCGCTCCGCCGAGGACATCTTGGAAATCCGCCACATCCTGAAGGAGTACGAGTGCCACTCCATGAACATCATCGCCAAGATTGAGAACATGGAGGGCGTGGAGAACATCGACGAAATCCTGCGGGTGGTGGACGGCATCATGGTGGCCCGGGGCGACATGGGCGTGGAAATCCCTCTGGAGGATGTGCCTGTGCTGCAAAAGCAGCTGATTCAGAAATCCTACCTGGCGGGTAAGCAGGTGGTCACCGCCACCCAGATGCTGGACTCCATGATGAAGAACCCCCGGCCCACCCGCGCCGAGGCCACCGATGTGGCCAACGCCATCTACGACGGCACCAGCTGCATCATGCTCTCCGGCGAGACTGCCGCGGGCAAATACCCCGTGGAGGCCTTGGAAACCATGGTGCGCATTGCCGAAAAGGCCGAGGAGAGCATCAACTACATCAAGCGCTTTAATTCCCGGGACAACAGCGACGTGGCCTTCGACGTGACCAACGCCATCTCCCACGCCACCTGCACCACCGCCCACGACCTGGGGGCCAAGGCCATCATCACCGTGACCAAGTCCGGCGTGACGGCCCGGCAGCTCTCCAAGTTCCGGCCCCTGTACCCCATTGTGGGCTGCACCACCCAGGAGCACGTGTGGCGCCAGCTGAACCTTTCCTGGGGCGTGGTGCCCGCCTTGGTGGACGAGGTGGGCGACACCGACACCCTCTTTGAGCGGGCCGTGGACGCCGCCGAGAAGACCGGCCTGGTGGAAAGCGGCGACTTGGTGGTCATCACCGCCGGCGTGCCCCTGGGCATCTCCGGCACCACCAACATGATGAAGGTCCACGTGGTGGGCCATGTGCTGCTCACCGGCGACGGCGTCACCGGGCAGACGGTTTCCGCCCGGCTGTGCGTGTGCAAGCGGCTGTCGGACATCCCCAAGCGCTTCCGGGACGGGGACATTTTGGTGGTGCCCGAGACGGACAACACCATTGTGGACTACCTGCGGCGCTGTTCCGGCATCATCACCGAGGAGGGCGGCACCAACTCCCACGCCGCCATCGCGGGCCTGGCCATGGATAAGCCCGTCATCACCGGCGCCGAGCACGCCACCGATTTGCTGAAAAGCGGCGCCGTGGTCTGCCTGGACGCCAAAAACGGCCGGGTCAGCGCCTGCTGAGAGGGCTTCCTATCCTAGGGAAAGGGCTGCCGCCAAGGCAGCCCTTCCTTTTTCTGACGCCTTGTGGTATGATGGGGGAAACACAGGAAACGGAGGTGCTTTTATGCGGATGGTTGGCAGCGTGGTGTTTTTGCCGGTAAAGGATCTGGCCCGTACCCGCGCCTTCTACACCCAGGTCATTGGGCTGCGCCTGGCGATGGTCCAACCGGCAGGGGCAGAGATCTATGACACGGGGTATGGCTATTGGGGGTTTTGCGCCTATGGGGATGGCCGGCCGGCCCTGGGCGGGGGCAATGGGGTTTGCCTTTCCCTAAACTGCAAGGACAGGGAAGAGGTAGAGGCCCGGTGGCGGAAGGCGGTTGCGCTGGGCGCCCAGGCGGTCTCCCCGCCGGCGGAGCACGCCCGCTTCCCCGTGTACTCCTGCTTTGTAGAGGACCCGGACGGCTACAGGGTGGAGTTCCAGGTGGTCGGGCGCTGAAGGCCGCTGCCCTGCGCCGGGGAAGGAGGTATCCCAATGGAACGGGCTGTTACCGTGCGGCCTGCCCTCCCGGAGGATGGGCAGGTCCTGTTTGCGATGAACCGTGCTTTTAACGGGGAGGGGGTGGCCTCCCCCCAGGAGGCTGCTTTGGCTTTGGCCCACCCCGGGCCCGAGCGGGTGCTGCTGGCCTTTGTGGCCGGGGAGCCGGCGGGCTTCCTCTGCGGGCTGCTGAAGCGCTCCGCCTGCTACTCTCGCCCCTCCGCCGAGGTGACGGAGCTGTACGTCTGCCCCGGCTGCCGCCGCCAGGGCGTGGCCCGGCAGCTGCTGGAGACTTTCCTGGACGCCTGCCGCCAAGAGGGCGTGGAGGCCGTCACGGTGCTCACCGGGGAGGACAACGCCCCCGCCCAGGCCCTATATCAAAGTATGGGTTTCGCCCCCAGCGGGGAGGCCCACTTCGAGCAGGGGCTGTGAATACGGCAGCAAAAAATCCCCCGGGTTTTCCGGGGGATTTCCAGTTTATCAGGCTTTCGCTTTACAGTCCGCCAGGCGCTTTTCATAGGCGGCCTGCACCTGTTCCTCCAGGGCCAGGGGGGCGGAGCGGGCGCCCAGGCGGTCCAGCAGGAACCGGGTGAAGTGCGGGTTGTTGATGAGCAGCGGTCCCAGCAGGTAGGTGCCGAAGAAGTTCCGGTAGCGGACGCCCTCAAAGGGGCACTTCTTGTTCAGGCCCACGCCCTTCTCCACGGGGAACAGGGCAATCTGCTGGGAAAGGGGCGTGGCAAAGGTGAACTGGGACTTAAAGCCCATCACGGCCTTGCCCTCAAAGCTGCCCAGGAACACGCTGTTGTGGCGGTGCATCATGTCCCGCTGGGCGTACAGGGGGAAGAGGGACAGGCACTCCAGGCGGCTGCCGTCCTCCTTGACGATGTACTGGCCAAAGAGCTCCAGGGCGTTGCCGGTGCACAGGAACAGGGTGTCCTGGTCAATCAGCTCCCAAATCCGGGCGCGCAGGGGGCGCAGCTTTTCCAGCACGGCCTCTTGCAGGCGCTCTGTCATGGGCCCCAGGTAGACCATGTCCACCTTTTCCCGGGCCAGCAGGGGCTCCTCTTGGAGGGACGTCTCCACAAACTCCGCCTGGGGCAGGCAGCGGCGCAGGTAGTCCATGTTGGCCAGATCCCCGTAGAGGTTGCAGAACTCGGGGTACAAAATCTCAATTTTCATGGCCCGCTGCCTCCTTTCCCGGCTGGGGTTCCTTGGGCGGGAGAAGGGCCATGCGCTGAAGCAGCTTGCCCTTGACCTCTTTGGCCAAGTCCACCGAGTACAGGTCGTAGAGCACGAACACGGTGTCGGGGGCCTCCACCTCCAAGGCCGCCGCGGCCTGGTGGGGGTCCTCCCAGTGGATGAGCTTCTCCTGGGGCAGGCCGGCCATCAGCAGGCGCACGGCCACGTCCCAATGGCGGGGCCCGGCCACCGCCACCTGGAGGATGTCCGGCTGGTTGAGGAACTCAAAGTCCGTGTCGTAAAGCCAGGCGGTGTTCTCCACGGAGTGGGCGGCGTCGTGGGCGTCGTCCAGCAGCAGGAGCACCGTCTTTTTCCCCGGGGCCTGCTGCACGTTGGCGCAGGCCTGGGAGCAGGCGATGGGGTTCTGCCCCTTGGCCAGGTGGAGCACCAGGCCGCGGCCCTTCAGCTCCACCTTGGAAAAACGGCTCTCCACAATGGTCAGCTGGTCCATGCACTGGGCGATGCGGTCCTTGGCCAGGCCGAACTCCGCCAGCAGCGCCACAGCGGACAAAGCGTTGTACACGTTGATGGGGCTGGTGTTGGGCAGGGCGAACTGCCGGGGGCCGTCGGGGCCCTCCACGGTCATGCGGCGTGCGTTCTCGTCAATGGCGCTGACGTGGTACCTGGCCTCCGGCGAAGTGAACCCGCACTGGGGGCAGTGGGCCCGGCCAATGTGATGGTACCGCCGCAAGTCCCACTCCAAGGTGGCGCCGCAGTGGGGGCAGGCGCGCACGTCCTGCACCAAAGTGGGGGCTTCCTCCACGTCGTTGGGCAGGGGGTCAATGCTGAAAAACACCCGCCGGTTGGAGGGCTTCAGGCTGGAGCACAGCAGGTCGTCGGCGTTGAGCACCAGCTTGGTGCTGTCGGGGATATAGGTGTTTAAGATGTCCAGGATGAACTCCACATGGGCGTTGCGCTTGTAAGAGTCCCGGAAAATGTTGGTGCACAGCAGCAGGTCGGGCTTGATAAAGGGCAAAATCCGTGGGGCGCTACGCTCGTCCAGCTCAAAGACGGCCAAGTCCTTTTTGGGCTTGCCAAAGAGGGTGGAGTTGGCGATGAGGCTGGAGGCCACCCCCGTGGCCACATTGGAGCCGGACCGGTTGCAGGTAAATTCATACCCGCACTGGGTGAGCACGTCCTCCACCATGTTGGAGACAGTGGTCTTCCCGTTGGTGCCGGTGATGCCAATGATATACTTGGGGCGGGGCATCCTGCCCAAAAAGTCCGGGCACAAGATGATGGCCCAGCTGCCGGGCATAGAGGTGCCCTTGCGGCCGATGAGCTTCATCACCTTGGCGGTCGCCTTGGCGAACAGCAGTGCAAAGTAAAAGCGCGGGCTCCGTTTCATAAATCTCGTCTTCTTTCCCTTTCCCAAATTCTCCCGGCAAATGGCTTGGACCCACATACCGTTAAGAGAATTATGAAAATTATGTATCCATTGCATACTCTAACATAACCTCCTTTTTTTTTCAACCCTTTCCCTTGACCATTGTCCTACTTTGATATATGATGGGAGTATAGAAACAAAAAACCATTGGAGGGATACCTATGAAGACCTTGCCGGTTGCCGTGCAGGTTTATTCTGTCCGGGAGGACGCTGAAAAAGACTTTGCCGGCACCATGAAAAAAATTAAAGAAATCGGCTACGACGGCGTGGAGCTGGCCGGCCTATATGGCCTGGAGCCCGCCGCCATCAAGGCCGCCATTGAGGACGCCGGCCTGGTGGCCCTTTCCGCCCATGTTCCTTTCCAGGAGCTGGTGGCGGACATGGAGGGCACTATCCAGAAGTATGTGGAGATTGGCATGAAGTACATCGCCATCCCCTACCTGATGGAGGAGGACCGCCCCGGCACCCCCAAGTTCGAGGGCAACGTCAAGCTGTTTGAGGAGATTGCCAAGGCCTGCAAGGCCAAGGGCATCCAGCTGCTGTACCACAACCACGACTTTGAGTTCCAGAAGATGGCCGACGGCCGCTATGCCCTGGACTACATCTACGACACCATCCCCGCCGACCTGCTCCAGACCGAGGTGGACACCTGCTGGGTGAAGGTGGCTGGCGAGGACCCTGCCGCCTATGTGAAGAAGTACACAGGCCGCTCCCCCCTGGTGCACCTGAAGGACTTCCACAAGGAGGGCCGCCCCGCCAACATGTACCAGCTCATCGGCACCGAGGTGGAGGAGCAGGAGAGCCACGGCACCTTCGAGTTCCGCCCCGTGGGCCACGGCGACCAGGACTTCGGCCCCATTCTGGAGGCCTCTGTGGAAGCCGGCGCCCAGTGGGTTGTGGTGGAGCAGGACCAGTCCAATGGCCGCACCCCCATGGAAGCCATCACCCTCAGCCGCCAGTACCTGAAAGAGCAGGGCTGGTGAGCAGTTCCTTTGGCAACTGCTCAGAGAAGCCCTCGAATCCGGAAAGGATTCGTTTTCGCTTCGCGAAAATCCGGGCTTCTCTCCTCTGTCACTCCGGCTTCTCTCCGTATAGATGTTCTGAAAAGGCGTCCCCCCTGTGGGAGCGCCTTTTTCTATCCTCGAAAAAGGGCTGTGGCGGGAAATACCCGCCACAAATACACCCTGGGGGCAACCCCCTTTCGTGCTCCTTTTTCATACTCATTAGACAAGGCGGCGGGGAAGATGGTTACATAATTTTTTGAAAAACGCGCAAAAAAGACGCCCAGGCACAGGCTTGGGCGTCTCAATTTGTCGATAAAGCCTCTCTATGGGGGGCAAACGGCCGCAGAGGCGGGGCCTATGGCCCCTGTCTGCTGGTTGTATTTCCCAGCCGCTGCGCGGTTTCTAAGACCGTGGGGCGCTGCCCCACACCCTGCAAGCCTTTTGAAAAAGGCTTGAGCGAAAACTTTACTTTGTTCTATTTTCTAGGGATAAAGCACGCGTTACGCGGCTTTTTTCTTGTCCTTGTTCCACAGCTCTTTCTGCCGCAGCAGGAGAATCAAAGCCAAGATGCCCGCCAGCACGGCAGTGCCGGCAAAGTTCAGCCACAGACCTGTCAGGCCGAGAGGCCAGAACACGCCGATGAGGATTACCGGGAACACCAGGGCCGTGCACACGGAAATGGCCGAGGCCGCCACGGGCTTCTCAATGGCGGAGAGGAAGCTCTGGGTGGCAAAGCTGAACCATCGGGTGATGTAGGTCAGGCTGAACAGCACCAGGGCATGTACCGCCATCTCCAGATAGGCGGGGTCGGAATCGCCGGTGATGAACAGGCCGGCAATCTGCCGGGGGAACAGGGCCAGCACTCCCGTGGTAGCCAGGGCCAAGATGATGGCGGCGGTGTAGCACCGCTTCTCAATGGCCTTGACCCGCTTGATGTTCCGGGCGCCCCAGTTAAAGCCCACCGCGGGCTGGAGGGAATCGCACATGCCGTACAGCAGCGGATGGACAAAGCCGTCCATGGTCATCAAAATGCCGTAGACGGACACGGCGTTCTGCCCGCCAAGGGCCAGCAGCACCACGTTCATAATGATGGAGGTGACGCGCCCGGCAATGTTGTTCAAAAAGCTGGGCAGCCCGCAGGAGACAATCTCCCGCAGGGCCTTGGTGTGGAACCGCGGCCGCACAAACCGCAGCTGCATCTTTCCGAAAAAGAAGGGGAAAATGGCAGCTATGGCAGTGAGGGCCATGCCCAGGCTGCTGCCCAGGGCCGCGCCCCGGATGCCGATTTTCAGCACGCCCATAAACAGCAGCTCGAAGCCCATGCAGGCCACAGACATGAAGATGTTCAAAAACATGCTGCGGCGGATTTTCCCGCAGATGCGCAGGTAATTGTCCACGGCGAAGACAATGGTGGTCACCGGCGAGCAGAGAGCGTAGGTGACCAGATATTGGGTGGCCTGGTCCAGCAGCTCTCCCTGGGCGCCCATCCAGGAGAGGAAGGTCCGCCCGCCCAGGGCCAGCACCGCCCCGGACAGAATCCCCGCCAGCACCACCATAATGCTGGCGCAGGTGAAGTAGTTGTTGGCCTCCTGCTCATCCTTGCTGCCCAGCTTGATGGAAATGGGCACGGCGCTGCCCAGGCCAATCAAATCCGCCAGGGCAAAGTTGATGATGACCAAGGGCATAGCCAGGTTGAACCCGGCAAAAGCGGTGTCCCCCAAAATGCGGCTGATGAAGATGCCGTCCGCCACCTGGTATAGGGCCGAGGCCAGCATCCCAATGGAGCCGGGAATGGCGGCCTTAAAAAACAACCGCGTGGGCGGCGTTTGGGAAAATAGGGTCTTGTAGTCCATAGAATACCTCTCAAGTCCTTCAAACGAAATGGATTCCCATTATAAACTATAGGGTAACACCATAGTCAAGTGGATGTGAGAACTTTTGTAAAAGACCTTGCCTGTTCTTTACACAGGGACGCAAAAAGGGCCGCCGCAATGCCGCGGCAGCCCTTCCTTTTTTATAGAAAGCGGTATGTTTTTTTGTTTAGTCCTGGGGGAAGTCCCGGTGGGGCTGCACCGCCATGTAGGCGGGGCGGATAATCTTGCCCCCGCCGATGAGCTCCTCCATGCGGTGGGCGCTCCAGCCGGCAATGCGGGCAATGGCGAAAATGGGGGTGTACAGCTCCATGGGCAAATCCAGCATGCTGTAGATAAAGCCGCTGTAGAAGTCCACGTTGGCGGAAACGCCCTTGTAGATTTTCCGCTCCTGGGCGATGAGCTGGGTGGCCAGGCGCTCCACATTGGCGTACAGCTGGTACTCGTCGGTGCGGCCCTTCTCTTTGGAAAGCCCCTCCACAAACCGGGCCATAATCTTGGCGCGGGGGTCGGAGAGGGAGTACACCGCGTGGCCCATGCCGTAGATGAGGCCGGCCTTGTCAAAGGCCTCTTTGTGCAGCAGTTTGCGCAGGTAGGCGGTGAGCTCCTCGTCGTCGTTCCAGTCCTTCACGTGCTCCTTGATGTCCTCGAACATCTTCACCACCTTGATGTTGGCGCCGCCGTGCTTGGGGCCCTTTAAGGAGCCCAGGGCCGCGGCGATGGCGGAGTAGGTGTCCGTGCCGGAGGAGGTGACCACGTGGGTGGTAAAGGTGGAGTTGTTGCCGCCGCCGTGGTCCGCGTGGAGGATGAGGGCAATGTCCAGCACCCGGGCCTCCAGCTCGGTGTAGGAGCAGTCCGGCCGCAGAATGCGCAGGATGTTCTCCGCCGTGGAGAGCTTGGGGTCCGGCTGGTGGATGAACAGGCTCTGGCCGTCGTGATAGTGGCGGTAGGCCTGGTAGCCGTACACAGACAGCAGGGGGAACAGGGCAATCAGCTGCATGGACTGCCGCAGCACGTTGGGGATGGAAATATCTTCCGCGTCCTCGTCATAGGAATAGAGGGTGAGCACACTGCGGGCCAGGGTGTTCATCATGTCGCTGCTGGGGGCCTTCATGATGATGTCCCGCACAAAGCTGGTGGGCAGGGTGCGGTAAAAGGACAAAAGCTCGCAGAAGGTCTTAAAGTGTTCCTCGTCGGGCAGCTCGCCAAAGAGCAGCAGGTAGGCGGTGCGCTCGTAGCCGAAGTGGTCCCCGGCCAGCTGGCGGCGCACCAGCTCCTCCACGCTGTAGCCGCGGTAGTAGAGCTCGCCCTCGCAGGGGACGCTCTTGCCGTCCACGGTTTTGCTGGAGATGATTTCGGAAATGTTGGTAAGGCCGGTGAGCACGCCCTTGCCGTTTAAGTCACGCAGGCCCCGCTTTACATCGTACTTCAGGTAAAGCTCCGGGTCGATGCGGCTGTTTTCCACGCACATGTCCGCGAACATGCGCACCTCTGGTTTAATCTCGGAATAAATAGACATACGCGAACTCCTTTCTCCTGTGCCGGGATTCCCATACCCCTGGCGTTTCTTTTTCAATGCTTCTTCGATAGGAAAATCCTCCAGCTTCCGAATGAAGTGATAGTATTTCACTTTATTATACTAAAATCTAAAGCGCAACGCAAGAGAAAACCATAAAATAGTTTTTTTCAGTGATAGAGGGAAGGTGCCTATGAAACAGGGTTTCGTCCGGTGGGTAAAAAACGTGGCGGTGCTGGGCTCGGCGGCGCTGTGCCTGTGGTGCGCAGCGGGGGAGTTCCAGTCCTGGGCCCGGCGGGAGGGGGACGACGCTTTGCTGTTTGCCGCGGGGATGAAAGCCCAGGCGGCCTCCAGCCAAGAGGCCAGCCCCGCTCCCACAGCCACCCCGGCCCCGGACTACTTTTTGCCCGACGACGGCGTGGTCTCCCTGGCGGCGGCCCAAGAGCCCCAGGCCTCTGTCACCCCGGACCCCAGCCGCAGCTACGCCCCGGTGGAGGAAATCCAGCTTTCCGGCGGCGCGCAGGTGGGCAATTTCTATGTGAAGGACAGCACCGGCTCCGGCACGGATTTAAGCGCCGCCCTCCAGGAGGAGCCCTCGGTCCACCTGAAACAGGATGGCAGCGTGGAAATCCTCATCTACCACACCCACACCAGCGAGGCCTACTCCCAAAGCTACACGGGCTTTTACTACACGGATATGGAGACCCGCACCACCAACCAGGAGCAAAGCGTGGTGGCCGCCGGGGAGGCCCTGAAACAGGCCCTGGAGGCCGCGGGCTTTGGGGTTATCCACGACACCACCGTCAACGACACCCTGTACAACGGCTCTTACGACCGCTCCTGGGAGGTGCTCCAGAAGAACCTGGCGGAGTACCCCACCATCCAGGTGACCATCGACGTCCACCGGGACTCCATGACCACGGACAGCGGCGTCAAATACAAGCCCACGGCCACCATTGGCGGCAGGAAGGCCGCCCAGGTGATGCTCATTGCCGGGTGCGACGCCGACGGCGGCTGGGGGGATTTCCCCCGCTGGGAGGAGAACCTGCGCCTGGCCCTGCGGGTGCAGGAGAGCCTGGAGACTTTGTACCCCGGCCTGGCCCGGCCGCTGAACTTCTCCAACAGCAAGTACAACATGAACGCCACCCCAGGCTCTTTGCTGGTAGAGGTGGGCACCGAGGTGAACACCGTCAGCGAGGCCGTCTATGCCGGGCAGCTGGTGGGGCAGGCCCTGGTCCCTGTGCTGGAGGCCACTGTGGGCGGTGGGTGACACTCTATACTATAAAACAAGGCGGCTTGCTGAAAAAGCTCCAGCTGGGGGCGACCGGCCGCGGAGGCGGGGCCTGGTGCCCTGTCTGCTGTTTTTATCCAAGCCGCTGGGAGGCTTTTTGAAGCCAAGTGCGTCCTGGGGACGTACAGCGGAAACCTGCCTTTTGTTTTCTCCATTCGGCAACCCGAAATATATGCCGGCTTTTGGGGCACACTAGGCCCAAAGGGGGCATTGTATGAAGCACACAAAGCGCCGGGCCTTCTTCCTGGCCCTGGGCATTTCCCTGTTCCTTTTCATCACGGCGGTGGGGTTTGTGGTGGTGGACTACCAGGGCCGCCGCCTCAGCTTTGGGGAGAGCCAGCCGCCCCTGTGGCTGCGGCGCCTCCCCGGGGGGCGCTACACCCTGGAGGTGGACTTGCTGGGGGTAGAGGCCTCCTTAGACGCCACGGCATTGGGCCGGGCACGGGATTTCCTGCTGGATTTCCTCTGCCTGCCCCACAGCTGACCGTGGCCGGCAAAAGGCGCCCCTGGCGGGCGCTGTGGGCTGTGGGCGGGGTGCTGCCCCTGTGGCTGGGGGAGCGGACCTTCGCCCTGCCTGTGCCCTCCTGGATGGTGGGTGTGGCGGGGTGGTCCTTGGTGGCGCTGGGCTTTTTGACCGTGGCCCTGGCAGCGCTGTGGAGCTCCCGCCCCAGGGAGAGGCGGCCCTCTTTTTGGCCCTACCGGCCCCAGGGCCTGTTCCGGGTGGCGGTGAAAAGCAGGCGCCGGCGGTAAAAATTTTTTCCGGGGATTCCGCCTAAAAATCCCCAAGATATGGGGCTTTCCCAGTAAAGTTGTAACTATTTTGAAATAAATTTACAGAATAATTCTTTTGGAGAAATATAAATCCCTCCTCTTGGTTTACAATTCTACACGATGCAAAGTTTATGTAAATTGTTAAGCTTCAGTCTTTCATACAACCCATGAGGAGGAAAAGCTTATGAACCGCAAATTTGGCAAGCGCCTGTTTTCTGGCCTGCTGGCCCTGTGCGTGGCAGCCATGATCCCCCTGAGCGTTTCCGCCCAGACCGTGGCGGAGATCCAGGCCGAGCAGGACAGGCTTCAGGCAGAGAAGGACCAGCTGGAGGCCCAGCTGGAGCAGCTTCGCAACGACGAGGCGGAAAAACAGGCCGAGCAGGAAAACCTGCAGGAGCAGATTGACGTGGTGCAGCAGCAGATCGACACCACCCGCCAGAACATCAACGATTTGAATGCCAGCATCAACGAGCTGACCATGAAGCTGGATGCTTCCCAGGCGGAGATTCAGGACACCATCGACGAGTTTAAAGAGCGGCTGGTGGCCCTGTACACCGCAGGCAACGTGAGCACTTTGGAAATCCTGCTGGACTCTGAGAGCCTTTCGGACTTTACCACCCGCATGCAGCTGGTGGACTCCATGACAGCCCACGACCAGGAGCTGGTGGACAAGCTGGAGGCCTATGTGGACTCTACCAGCGCCGAGCGCGAGCAGGTGGAGGCCCAGAAGCAGGAGGTGGCTGAGCTCCAGAAGACCCTGGAGAGCAAGCAGGACGAGTTGGACCAGCTTTATGAGCAGACTACGGCGGACCTGGTGGAAATCCAGGGGGCAGAGGGCGCCACGGAGAATCAGCTGGCCGCCAACGAGGAAGAGCTGGCCGCCAACGAGCAGGAGATGCAAGAGGCCATTGCCGCCCAGAAGGCCGCCGAAGAGGCCGCCAAGCAGCAGGCGTTGCAGCAGCAACAGCAGCAGGGTGGTGGCACCGTGTCCGAGGGGGGGAGTGTTTCTTACCCCACCACGGGCGGCGGGGTAGAGGGCTTTAACCCCATTTGGCCCCTGCCCGGTGTGACGTACATTTCCGCCGGCTACAACGGCTATCCCGGCCACAAGGGCCTGGATATCGCCGGCCCCTACGGCACCCCTGTGGTGGCCGCTGAGGATGGCCAGGTGATTGTAGCCAACAATTACGACAGCTGGGGCGACAGCTGGGGCTATTACGTGCTGATTTACCACAACGGCACCTACACCACCCGCTATGCCCATTTGAGCTCCGTAGCCGTCAGCCAGGGCCAGTATGTAACGGCTGGCACCGTGGTGGGCTATGAGGGCGCTACCGGCAACGTGACAGGGCCCCACCTCCACTTTGAGGTGTACCAGAACGGCACCCGCGTGGACCCCATGCAGTTCCTGTAAAATTTAGAAAAAGCATCCCCCCGTTTTGTACAGCGGGGGGCTTTTTTGTCCATTTCCGAAAAAAACTCCCTAACCTTTTCCACCGAGCCCCCGTCTAATGGTTGAAAAGGGAGTGAGAACTATGGAAAGGACCATGCAAACCACCAGACGTTACAAGAGGACCCGCCAGCCCAGGAGGATTGTGCTGCTGTGGCTTGTGTGCCTGTTCGCCGCGGTGTCCTTTGGGGTGCTGCTGGCCATCTCCCCGGCGGCCAAGGCGCTGCTGCGCTCGGAGGGCGGGCCTGCTCCCGCGGTGGCCCCTGTGGAGGGACGGGAGATACCGGGCGTCATCGACGCGCCCTTTATCGACCAGCGGGACAAGTACCCCACCGGCTGCGAGAGCGTCACCGCGGTGATGGCCTTGCAGTACGCCGGGGTGGACATCACCGTGGAGGAGTTCATCGACAACTACCTCCCCCAAGGCAACGCCCCCTACACCCGGGAGGACGGCACCCTGGTAGGCGCCGACCCCTGGAAGGTCTTTCTGGGCAGCCCCTATGAGGAGAGCGGCTGGGGCTGTTACGCGCCTGTTATCACAGAGGCCCTGGAGCAGCTGCTCCAGGATAGGGGACTAGAGGGCCTTTCCGTGCAGGAGCTGGAAGGGGAGAGCCTGGACAAGCTGTGCCGGGAGTACATCGACGCCGGGACGCCGGTGCTGCTGTGGGCCACCATCGCCATGGAAGCGCCGGTGGAATCCACCCAGTTTTTCCTGGAGGACAGCGGCCAGCTGTTCACCTGGCTGTATCCCCTCCATTGCCTGCTGCTGACCGGGGAGGACAAGGACTGCTACTACTTCAACGACCCCCTGGTGGGCAAGAACGTGGCTTACCCCAAGGAGGAGGTGGAGGCTGCCTATGAGGGCATCGGCATGCAGGCCGTGGTGCTGGAGGGTTCGGTGCAGTGACGCGCCCCCGCAAAAGGAAAAGAAAGGCTGCCGTTTTCGCGGCGGCCTTTTTCTATGTACCGGGAAGTGGGAGTACTTGCAGAGAGACAGGGCTTTTTAAGCTCCATTCTGGAAGAAAACGGGGACGTGGGAAAGGCAGTCCCGTAACATGCGGAGGACATTGTGCTGGCTGGCGGGCGCGGGAGCTGTGCTGTGGGCCTGTTTGACAAAGGGCGGCATGCCCTGTATAATGGCGGGGGAAAATATCCCATGGTTCTGAAAATGCTTTTTACAAAAGGAGGGGGTTCTATGCAGCCAGTGCTGTGGGCCGCCGGGGGGACGGGCTTTACCTGCCTGATGACCGCCCTGGGGGCCTCTATGGTGTTTTTCTTCCGCAAGCGGGTGTCCGCCGGGGCCCAGCGGATTTTCCTGGGCTTTGCTGCGGGCGTCATGGTGGCGGCCGCAGTGTGGAGCCTGCTCATCCCCGCCATTGAGGAGGCGGAGAGCAGCGGCCTGCCGGGGTGGCTCCCGGCGGCGGGGGGCTTTTTGCTGGGGGTGCTGTTCCTCCTGGCCATGGATTATCTCATGCCCCACCTGCACCTGGGCGCCCAGAAGCCCGAGGGCCGCTCCTCCTCCTGGAAGCGCACCACGCTGCTGATTTTCGCCGTGACGCTGCACAACATCCCCGAGGGCATGGCGGTGGGCTTTTCCTTTGCCCTGGCCGCCCAGCACGGCAACGACCCCGCCCTGTACGCCAGCGCCATGGCTTTGGCCATTGGCATGGGGATTCAAAACTTCCCCGAGGGCGCGGCCATCTCCCTGCCCCTGCGGCAGGAGGGCCTGCCCGCCTGGAAAAGCTTTCTCTACGGGGCGCTCTCCGGTGTGGTGGAGCCCATCTTCGGCATTTTGGCCGTGCTGGTGGCGGGGAGCCTCCAGCCGCTGCTGCCCTGGCTGCTGGCCTTTGCCGCCGGTGCCATGCTCTACGTGGTGGTGGAGGAGCTCATCCCCGAGGCCCACTTGGGGGAGCACTCCAACGTGGGCACCTTGGGCGTGATGGCCGGCTTTCTGGTGATGATGGTGCTGGACACCGCCTTGGGATAAACCAAAAGAGCCTCCCGCTCTGGGTAGAGGGGGAGGCTTTTTCCGTTGTTTTAGCTGTCGCGCTTCTCATAGCGCTTGGGGCTGGTGAAGCCGCGGCCCCGCACCTCGTTGACCTGGTTGACCACCATAAAGGCGTCGGGGTCGATTTCCGTCACCAGCTCGGTGAGCTTGGGCAGCTCCCGGCGGTCCACCACCGTCAGCACGGTGCAGCCCTGCTCCTGCTCAAAGCCGCCCATGCTTTGGAACAGGGTGGTGCCCCGGTCCACCTGCCGCTGGATGGCTTGGCTGATTTCCCCGTACTTTTTGCTGACCACCTTCAGCTGCATCTGCCCCGTGCCCAGCAGGAGGGTCTTGTTCAGGGTGAGGGTGTACAGCAGCACCATCACCAGGCCGTAGAGCACCTGCTCCACGTTGGAGAACAGCGCCTGCAGCAGCAGAATCAGGCAGTCGAACACGTACAAGGACACCGACACCGGGATGCGCAGCTTCTTTTGCAGCACCAGGGGCGGGATGTCCATGCCGCCGGTGGAGGCCCCCGCCCGGATGACCACCCCAATGCCCGCGCCAATCATCAGCCCGGCCAGCACGGTGGCCAGCAGGGGGTCCTCTGTCAGGCGCACCTCCCCAAAGAGGCTTTGGAACACCGCCAAAATCGCCGGGTAGTAAAAGGAGCTGATGGCGGTGGTCAGGGCGAAGACCTTCCCCAGCACCAGCAGGCCCACCAGGAACATCAAAATGTTGAACACGGCCACAAAGGTGGACAGGGGCACGTGGAAAAAGTGCTCCGCCACCAGCCCCAGGCCGGTGGTGCCGCCGGTAATCAGCCCGCTGGGCAAAAGGAACAGCGTGACCCCCAGGGCGTACAGGGTGTTGCCCGCCAGCACCATCCCTAGCTTCCACGCCCCGCGGATGGCTTTTTTCTTTCGGCTTCCTGTTGTGTTACCCATAAACTTCCCTCCGTTACAGTGATAAATCAAAAAAGGCGGGCCTGTGGCGGCCCGCCTTTGCTATGCTGTTGGCAGATGTGAAACCTTGCTTGCCATAGAACTGTCCCCTTTCTTTCCAACCCCTATCATACCAGAAGATAGGGCAAAAGGCAAGATGCGTCACCCCTTGGGCTGGTAGCGGCGCTCCAGCCTGCGGAACAGCCGCGCCAGGACAATCACCGCCGCGATGGCCAGCACCAGTTCTGCGGCGAACTGGGCGTAGGCCAGGCCGTAGAGGGGGAACAGGGCGTTTAAAATAAAGAGGGCGGGGATTTCCAGCACCACCTTGCGCAGGATGGCGAACAGGAAGGCGTTCTTGCCCAAGCCGCAGGCCTGGAACACGCCCACCGCCAGGAAGTCGATGGCCAAGAAGGGCATGCCCAGGCAGAAGCCCCGCAGGAACCGGGCGCCGTAGTCCACAATCTGCTGGTCCTGCATAAACAGCCCCACCCAGGTGCGGGCGCCGGCGTAGTAGGCAATCTCCATCAAAACCAGGAACACCAGGGCGATGCGGGCGGTGAAGAAGAAGGTCTTTTTCATGCGCTTGATGTTGCCGCTGGCGTAGTTGTAGCTGATAAGGGGCATGATGCCCTGGGAGAGGCCAAGGGCGATCTGCACGGTGACGGAGTTGATTTTCTGGGCGATGCCCATGGCCGCCACGGCGTTGGAGCCAAAGGCGGAGGTGAAGTTGTTCAGCACGCTCATGCCGGTGACATTGAGCAGGTTCTGGATGGAGGCCGGGATGCCCACGGCACACACCCCCACCACAATGTGCCGCTTAAACGAGAACATCTTGGGGTTGACGCACACGTAGGTCCTGCCCCGCTTGACGTAGAGCAGCACAAAGAAGTACAGGCAGGCCACGCAGTTGGAGAGGAAGGTGGCCAGGCCCGCGCCCTCGGCGCCCATGTTCAGGCCCCAGGGCAGGATGAAGATGGGGTCTAAGAGGATGTTGAGGAAGCAGCCGCTCATGGTGCCGATGCTGGCGTGCATGGCGGCGCCCTCCGCCCGCACCAGGTAGGCCAGCACCACGTTTAAGATGGCCGGCACAGCCCCAAAGGTGACCGTCCACCGGGCATAGCCTATGGTGGCGCCGAGGGTCTCCTCGGTGGCGCCCAGCAGGTTCAGCAGCGGCACCTGGAACACCGTGTAGGCAATGGAAAACAGCAGCCCCGCGAAGATGGAGCAGTAAAACCCAAAGGCCGCGCTGCGGTACACGGTTTCGTAGTCCTTCTTGCCCAGGGAGCGGCTCATCATGCTGGAGCTGCCCACGCCAAACAGGTTGTTCACCGCGTTAAAGGCCAGCAGCAGCGGGGCCGCCAAGGTCACCGCGGCGTTTTCCACGGCGTTGTTGAGCATCCCCACAAAGTAGGTGTCCGCCAGGTTGTACAGCACCATCACCAAGGAGCTGAGCACCGTGGGGATGGCCAGCTTCATCACCGCCCGGGGGATGGGCATGCTTTCAAACAGTTCTGTTTTTTGGGCGTCTTCCATGGCCATGCCTCCTAAAAAAGTTAGAAAGAAAAGGGCCCCGAAGGCCCGCGTTTTCTCCACACCGTTCTTTTTTTACTAGTATAGCACGGCGGCGGGACCCTTGGCAAGATGGCAGTGCGGTGGTTTTTCTATTTGCCCAAAAACCCTTTGGACAAAGTGAGAATTTTTTCCCAGGTGAATGTGGCAAAAATCCTTGACAAAGGACACGGTTTGCTTTAGAATTAGTTCGATACCTAACAAAACACATGTCCCTGCCCGTCCCGTCCTCGACCAGTCGCGTTTGGCCTGGCCGGACGGTTTTGTGTCTTTACGGGCGACCCGCTCCCCGGCGCGTGGGGAAGGGCCTGTGGGGAGGAAGAGCTTACGAGGAAAGGAAGGTTTTGCTATGATACGAACTCTGGCAAAAAGCATACGGGAGTACAAGAAGCCCTCGATTCTGGCCCCCGTATTCGTCACTGGCGAAGTGATTATGGAATGTATTATTCCTTTTATCATCGCCAACTTGGTCAACGAGATAAAGGCGGGCATCTCTATGCCTGTGCTGCTGGGCTATGGGGGCGTGCTTATCTTAATGGCAGGCCTGTCGCTGACCTTTGGCGCTTTGGCAGGGAAGGCCTGCTCCACCGCCAGCTGCGGTTTTGCCCGCAACCTGCGCAAGGATATGTTCTACAAAATTCAGGGTTACTCCTTTGAGAACATCGACAAGTTCTCTGTCTCCAGCCTGGTAACCCGCCTGACCACGGATATCACCAATGTGCAGATGGCCTATATGATGATTATCCGCACCGCTGTGCGCAGCCCCCTTATGCTGATTTTCTCCTTTGCCATGGGCTTTATCATGGGCGGGAAGATGGCCTTTATCTTCCTGTTCACCATCCCCGTGCTGGGCATTGGGCTGTTCCTTGTCACCAAAAAGACCATGCCACTGTTCCGCCGGGTGTTCCGCAAATACGATGCCTTAAACGCCTCGGTGCAGGAGAACATCCGGGGCATGCGGGTGGTAAAGGCCTATGTGCGGGAGGACTACGAAAAGAAGAAGTTTGACCGCGCCGCCGAGGATGTGCAGAAGGACTTTACCAAGGCCGAGCGCATTTTGGCCATCAACAACCCGTTGATGCAGTTCTGCATTTACGTGGTGATGATTTTCGTCATGTCCTTTGGCTCTTACACGGTTATCACCAGCCAGGGCCTGGACCTGGACGTGGGCCAGATGTCCTCCCTGCTCACCTACTCCTTCCAGATTTTGATGAGCCTGATGATGGTCTCCATGATATTTGTTATGGTGACCATGTCTTTGGAGTCCGCCGAGCGTATTGTAGAGGTGCTTTCTGAAGAGAGCACCCTGCAGAACCCCCAGAACCCTGTGATGGAGGTAAAGGACGGCTCCATTGATTTTGACCAGGTCAGCTTTAAATACTCCAAAAAGGCCACCCGCAACGCCCTTTCCCACATCGACCTGCACATCAAAAGCGGCGAAATCATCGGCATTTTGGGCGGCACCGGTTCCTCCAAAACCAGCTTGATCCAGCTTATCCCCCGCCTGTACGACGCCACCGAGGGCACCGTGAAGGTGGGCGGCGTGGACGTGCGGGACTACGATTTGGAGACCCTGCGCAACCAGGTGGCCGTGGTGCTGCAAAAGAACGAGCTGTTCTCCGGCACCATCAAGGAGAACCTGCGCTGGGGCAACCCCAACGCCACCGACGAGCAGCTGGAAGAGGCCTGCCGCCTCTCCCAGGCAGACGAGTTTATCCAGCAGTTCCCTCAAAAGTATGACACCTACATCGAGCAGGGCGGCACCAACGTGTCCGGCGGCCAGAAGCAGCGCCTTTGCATTGCCCGGGCCTTGCTGAAGAAGCCCAAGATTTTGATTTTGGACGACTCCACCAGCGCCGTGGATACCCGCACCGACGCCCTCATCCGCCGGGGCTTCCGCAAGTTTATCCCCGAGACCACCAAGATCATCATTGCCCAGCGGGTGGCCTCTGTGCAGGACGCCGACCGCATTATTTTGATGAATAACGGCGAGATTGACGCCATTGGCAGCCATGAGGAGCTGATGGCTACCAACCAGGTTTACCGCGAGATTTACACCTCGCAGAACCGCACAAATTCCCAGGGAAAGGCAGGTGCCGAAAATGGATGAGAAGAAAAATTCCGCTGTCAACAGCGCCCCCATTCTGGTGCGCCTTATCAAGATGCTGTTCAGCTTCTATCCGGTGATGCTCCCTGTGGCCCTGGCCTGCATCTTGTTTAACGCCATTATCAGTTCGATCCCTTCCATCTTTATGCAGAACGTCATCTCCCTGGTGGAGCAGAGCTGGCAGGCGGGGGACTGGGCCGCTGTAGGCGGGCAGATTCTCCGTTTTGTGCTCATCCTGGTGGTGCTCTATGTGCTCAGCCTGGCGGCAGGCACGGTGTTCAACCAGCTGATGGCCATCATCACCCAGGGCTCTCTTGCCAAGATGCGCGAAAAGATGTTCAACGGCATGCAGGATTTGCCCATCAAGTATTTTGACACCCACAACCATGGCGACGTGATGAGCTATTACACCAACGATATCGACACACTGCGCCAGATGATTTCCCAAAGCATCCCCCAGCTTATCATCTCCACCGTGACGGTGCTTACTGTGCTTGCCATCATGCTCTATTTCAGCGTGTGGATGACCCTGGTGGTGCTGGTGGGCGTGTTCTTTATGGTGTTGGTCACCAAAAAGGTGGGCGGCCGCTCTTCCAAGTATTTCATCCGCATGCAGCAGTCCATTGCCGCTACAGAGGGCGTGGTGGAAGAGATGATGAACGGCCAGAAGGTTATCAAGGTGTTCTGCCACGAAAAGGAGGCCCAGGAGGACTTCGACAAGGTCAACGACGAGCTGTTCCACAACGCCGAGCAGGCCAACATCTACGCCAACATGCTTATGCCCATCCTGAACAACATCGGCAATGTGCTGTATGTGTGCGTGGCCATTGTCTCGGGCATTATGATGATGACAGGCGCCCCCAACCTGAGCCTTTCCGGCATGGCCTTTGGCATCAGCATTGTGGTGCCGTTTTTGAACATGACCAAGCAGTTTTCCGGCAACGTCAGCCAGGTTTCCAACCAGCTGAATATGGTTATCATGGGCATGGCCGGCACCAAGCGTATTTTTAACTTGATTGACGAAAAGCCCGAGACCGACGAGGGCTACGTCACCTTGGTAAACGCCAAGGAGGACCGGGACGGAAACCTGGTGGAGTGCAAAGAGCGCACCAACGTGTGGGCTTGGAAGCATCCCCACCAAGCGGACGGCACAGTCACCTATACCCGCCTGCAGGGCGAAGTGGTGCTGGACGACGTGGACTTTGGCTACAACCCCGACAAGCTGGTGCTGCACAACATCAGCCTGTACGCCAAGCCCGGCCAGAAAATTGCCTTTGTGGGTTCCACCGGCGCGGGCAAGACCACCATCACCAACCTGATTAACCGGTTCTACGATATTGCCGACGGCAAAATCCGGTACGACGGCATCAACATCAACAAGATTAAAAAGGCCGACCTCCGCCGCAGCCTGGGCATGGTGCTCCAGGACACCAACCTGTTCACCGGCACCGTGATGGACAACATCCGCTACGGCCGCCTGGAGGCCACCGACGAGGAGTGCATCGCCGCCGCCAAGCTGGCCGGCGCCCACGACTTCATCACCCGCCTGCCCCAGGGCTATGACACGCCCCTCTCCGGCAACGGCTCCAACCTGAGCCAGGGCCAGCGGCAGCTGCTGTCCATTGCCCGGGCCGCTGTGGCTGACCCGCCTGTGATGATTCTGGACGAGGCCACCTCCTCCATCGACACCCACACCGAGGCCATTGTACAGGCCGGTATGGACGCTTTGATGACGGGCCGCACCGTGTTCGTCATCGCCCACCGCTTGAGCACCGTGCAGAACTCCGACGCCATTATGGTGCTGGACCACGGCCGTATCATCGAGCGGGGCACCCACGACCAGCTCATCGCCCAGCACGGCACCTACTATCAGCTGTACACCGGCGCCCTGGAGCTGGAGTAACCCAAAACCAGCAACACAAAAGGCCGCTTCCCAGTGGGAGGCGGCCTTTTCCTGCGCCTGGGCAGGGCGCAAAAAAAGGGGACGTCCCAGCGGACGCCCGCTTTCTCTATTTCTGGAAAGCGGATGCTTTTCTTTTTTAGAACTGGAAGGTGACTTCCTCCAGGCCGGCGTTGACATGGAGCAAAGTGCCCAGCTCGTGCTCCTCGGCGGTGGCGCCGGAGAGGTCCTTCACGGACTGCACGTTGCGCAGCAGCACCTTCAGGTTTTCGGCGCGGCCCTGGAACTTCAGGGTGACCTTGCCGTCCTCGTTCTGGGCCCAGGCCTTCAGCATATCGTTGCCGTACATGTCCTTGATGTCGGCGCTGGCCTTGTCCTTCAGGGCGAACAGGTGCAGGGTCAAATCCTTGCCGAAGTCGTACTCCACGTTCTGGTCGTCGGCGCCAATGGCGATGAGGGAGTTCTCCCGGGCCATCAGGGGCAGGCTCATAAAGTCGTGGACCTCATGCTGCCACTTGCCGCCCTCTACCACCCGGTTGTCCAGGAAGTTGGTCCAGGTGCCCTCGGGCAGGTAGTAGTCCACGTCGCCCGCCTTGGTGAACACAGGGGCCACCAGCAAGTCGCCGCCCAGCATGTACTGGCGGTCCAGGTCGGCGCAGGGGATGTCCTCGGGGAACTCCAGCACCATGGCCCGCATGGTGGGCACGCCGGTGTTGTGGGTCTCCACGGCGGCGGAGAACAGGTAGGGCATCAAGGTACACTTCAGGTTGGTGAACTTGCGCACCACGTCCACGGCCTCCTCGCCGAAGAGCCAGGGCACCCGGTAGGAATTGGAGCCGTGGAGGCGGCTGTGGGTGGACAGCAGGCCAAAGGCCGCCCAGCGCTTGTACACGTCGTCGGGAGCGGTGCCCTCAAAGCCGGAGATGTCGTGGCTCCAGAAACCGAAGCCGGACAGGCACAGGGACAGGCCGCCCCGCAGGGACTCGCTCATGGACAGGTAGTTGGAGGAGCAGTCGCCGCCCCAGTGCACGGGGAACTTCTGGCCGCCCACGGTGGCGCTGCGGGCAAACAGGCAGGCCTGGTCCTTGCCCTTGTACTCTTCCAGCAGCTCGAACACGCACTTGTTGTACAGGTAGGTGTAGTAGTTGTGCATCAGTTCGGGGTCGGAGCCGTCGTAGTACACCACGTCGGTGGGGATGCGCTCGCCGAAGTCGGTCTTAAAGCAGTCCACGCCCTGGTCCAGCAGCACGCGGAGCTTGTCCTGATACCAGTTCCAGGCGGCGGGGTTGGTGAAGTCCACCAGGCCCATGCCGGCCTGCCACAGGTCCCACTGCCACACATCGCCGTTGGGCCGCTTTAACAGGTAGCCCTTCTCCATGGCCTCCTGGAACAGGGGGGACTTCTGGCCGATGTAGGAGTTGATCCACACGCAGATGTGGAGGTTGCGCTCCTCCTTCATCCGGCGGAGCATGCCGGGCACGTCGTCGAACATAGCCTCGTCCCAGGTGAAGTTGCACCACTCGTTCTCCTTCATCCAGTAGCAGTCGAAGTGGAACACGTGCAGGGGGATTTTCCGCTGGGCCATGCCGTCCACAAAGCTGCGCACGGTCTTCTCGTCGTAGCTGGTGGTGAAGCTGGTGGTCAGCCACAGGCCGAAGCTCCAGGCGGGGGGCAGGGCGGGCCGGCCGGTGAGGGCGGTGTAGTTGGAGAGGACGGCCTTGCCGTCGCCGCCGCCCACCACCATGAAGTCGATCTTCTCGCCGGGCACGGAGAACTGCACCCGGGTGACGGCCTCGGAGCAAATCTCGTAGGAGACCTTGCCGCTGGTGTTCACCAGCACGCCGTAGCCCTTGTTGGTCATGTAGAAGGGGATGTTCTTGTAGGAGATTTCGGTGCAGGTGCCGCCGTCCTCGTTCCAGATGTCCACGGTCTGGCCGTTGCGCACAAAGGGGGTGAAGCGCTCGCCCAGGCCGTAGACCTTCTCGCCGATGTCCAAATCCATCTGCACCCGCATGAAGGGGCCTTCGGGGGTCTTTACGGTGCTGATCATGGCGTGGCCAAAGCGGTCGCCGATGTTGGTCAGCTTTTTGCCGTCGTAGTAATAGGTGAAGGAGGCGGGGTTCTTGGTGATGCGCAGCTCGGTTTTGCCGCTGGCAATGGACAGGCCGCCCTCAAACTCGGTGACAGCCAGGGGGCAGGCTTCCGCGTCCAGCTCGAACTGAGGCTCCTTTTTGGCGCTGCCCATAAAGTGGTAGGCCTGGGTGCGCAGGATGTCCTGCTTGGGGGAGGAGATGGTCATCTCCAGCACAGGGCCGCCCATGGCGCGCACGTCCTGGGCATAGGGCACGGCGTACAGGTAGACGCTGTCGGGCCGCACTTTCACTTCGCGGATCTGCACCGCGTCGGCGTTTTCCACGCCGGGCTTGTTCATCCAGTAGCCATAGGTAAATTTCATGGATACCATTCCTTTCTGATGCGAATGCGTTTCAGGTTTTCTGACCTGCGGTTTTTTCCGTCTATCCCAGCTGGGGAGTTGCAAATCCTTCCGGGATGTTATATAGTATATTTATTCTAGTGCGTCCGCCCCCAAAAAGCTTGTTGGAAACGGACAATTAGTTCTAAAATCCTGACATTCTTGGAGAAAGGCGGTGGTGAGGCGTGGTCAACAAGCAGCTGCGGGAGGAGCGGCACCACGGGGACATCAGCCTGCCTGTCAGCGGCTACCGCGTGCAGCCGCCCTATTCCGCCCACCTGGGGGAGCTGGAATGCCACTGGCACAGCGAGATGGAGCTGTTCCAGGTGGAGCGGGGCACCATGCAGGTGCAGTGCGGCTCGGAGTACTTCGAGGCCAAGGCCGGGGACCTGGTGTTCTTCAACAGCGGGGAGCTCCACGCCGCCCAGCCCATCCACGGCTCGGAGCTGGACTTCGCCGCGGTGGTGTTCAGCCCGGAGCTTTTGTGCGGCGATGAAAACGACATTGTCCGGCGGCGGTACGTGGCCCCGGTGGTGGAGGGCAAGCTGCTCCTGCCCCGGGTGACGGACAGCTCCACCCCGGCGGGCCGCCAGGTGGTGGGGGCCTTCCAGCAGGTGATGGACTTGCTGGAGCGGCGGCCCCCGGCCTACGAGCTGCGGGTGCGGGCCCAGCTGCTGGAGGTGTTCGCCGGCCTGGCTGGAAGCGCCGCCCAGCGCGCCCCCCAGCGGGAGAGCGCCCCGGCCCAGGGCATCAAGGCGGCCATTGAGTACATCCAGGGCAACTACCGCCAGCCCATCACCGTCAGCCAGCTGGCGGAGCTGAGCCACATGAGCAGCGGGCACTTCTGCCGCCTATTTAAAAAGTATACTTTTAAAACGCCGGTGCAGTATATCAATGGGGTGCGCCTTTCCGCCGCCACGGACCTGCTGCTGGAAAGCGACCGCAAGGTGCTGGACGTTGCCTTTGACACGGGCTTTAACAGCCTGAGCTACTTTATCGGCGTGTTTAAACAGAGCATGGGCTGCACGCCCACGGAATTCCGCCGGCGCCACGGCCGGCAAGAAGCCTAGGGAGGGGAAGGGTATGGTTGTTCTTTTAGCGGCGCTTTTCGCGCTGGCGCTGGTGTTGCTGCTGTGGCTGTGGGCTATTGGGCCCCAGCTCCCCCAGGCGGATTTCTCCGCCTTCCACAAGTACGACTACGCCCACCGGGGCCTGCACAACCGGGAGAAGGGCGTGCCGGAGAACTCCCTGATGGCCTTTGAGCTGGCGGCCCGGGGCGGCTTCGGCATGGAGCTGGATGTGCAGCTGACCCAGGACGGCCAGGTGGTGGTCCACCACGACCGCTCCCTTGGCCGCACCTGCGGGGTGGAGCGGAACATCGATGAAATGACCTACCAGGAGCTTTCCGGCTGCCGCCTGTTTGGCACCCAGGAGAAGGTGCCCCTGTTCTCTCAGGTGCTGGAGCTGGTGGACGGCCGCACGCCGCTGATTGTGGAAATCAAAAGCTACGCCCGCCAGGAGGAGCTGTGCCAAAAGACCATGGCGCTGCTGGAGAGCTATCCGGGCCTGTACTGCGTGGAGTCCTTCGACCCCCGGGTGGTCCGGTGGTTTAAGCGCCATCACCCGGACATCATCCGGGGCCAGCTGATGTGCTACAAGCCCCAGGAGGACATGCCCGGCTGGATGGCCTTCATCGGCCGGAACCTGCTGACAAACTTCCTTACCCGCCCCCACTTTGAGGCCTACGACTTCACCACCCGCCACAACGCGTCCCTGCGGGCGGCCCGGCGGGTCTACGGCATGCAGGAGGTCAGCTGGACGCTGCGCTCCTATGAGGACTACAAGGCCGCCAAGGAGGACGGCTGCCTGTGCATCTTCGAGAACTTCCTGCCCCTGGAGACCTGCGCCCAGAAGAAGTTCACCTTCGCCGACTTGCTGGCCCAGGCCAAAACCGCGGCGGTGTGCGGCATCCACCGGGTGGAGGAGCCGGGCAAAAGCACCGCGGCCAAGTGAGGGGCGGCGCCCTTGCCCCGGGAAAACCAAGGTTTTTTGTGGCTTTTTCCCAGGGCAGCCCCGGCGCAGGGCGCGGGTTTTGACGGGGATGGAGAATTGAAAAAAATCTGGGAAAATTTCGAAAAATCCTTGCAAAACCGGGGGTTGTATGGTATTATAATGAAGCGTGACTGCACAGGTGTTCCAGACAAGGGGACGCCAGATATGCGATGAAGCGGGAGGTTGCGGCCCACAGAGGCCGGTTTTTCCGTGGAGTATGTCCGATTTGAAACCGGGCGAAGGAATTTGAAGGGATGGAACCGCCGGGCTGGCCCGGAAGGCCGATTTTGCGCCCTTCAGAGGATGATATGGGTTAGTCCTTGCCCCGGAATCCGTGAAATGCGGATTTCCGGTTTTTCTATGTCCGGGGTGGAAACACCCGGAACAGTGTTGAAAAAACCCAGCCCGCCTATAAACAATTAAGGAGGCGATTTTGAGTGGCAGTCAAGGAAAAGATCAGAATCAGAATTAAGGGGTACGACCATCAGCTGGTGGACCAGTCCGCCGAGAAGATTGTCGCCACCGCGAAGCGCACTGGCGCCCGGGTTTCCGGCCCTGTGCCGCTGCCCACCGAGAAGCAGATTATCACCATTCTGCGCGCTGTGCACAAGTACAAGTACAGCCGTGAGCAGTTCGAGATGCGCACCCACAAGAGACTGATCGACATTCTCCGGCCCAGCAACAAGACCGTTGAGGCTTTGATGGGCCTGGAACTCCCCGCCGGCGTAGAGATCGAAATCAAGCTGTAATCCGGCCTGAAGGCCGTCTTTCAGCTTGACTTCGATGGGAGCAAATGCTCGCGGACTCACGTCCGCGTTTTCGGCAGAGCCGAAAAACCGCATTTCTCCCGGGGCGAACTCGCTGGAAGAGTGCGAGACAGTCTTTGGTTTTAAACTACTCTGGAGTAGGAGGGTCATGTTGGAGGGATCCAACCAATAACTCTACAGGAGGAAAAGAAAGATGAAAAAAGGAATCATCGGCAAGAAAATCGGCATGACGCAGATTTTCGATGAAAAGGGAAAGGTCATTCCCGTCACCGTAATCGAAGCCGGTCCCTGCGTGGTAACGCAGAAGAAGACTGTGGAAAACGACGGCTACAACGCCGTGCAGATTGGCTTCGGCGACCAGAAGCCCCAGCGGGTTTCCAAACCCCTGGCGGGCCACTTCAAGAAGGGCGACGTCGCCCCCAAGAAGACCCTGCGGGAGCTGCGGCTGGACGACATCAGCGCCCTGAACGTGGGCGACCTGATTAAGGCCGACACCTTCGAGACCGGCGAGCGCGTGGACGTTACCGGCAAGAGCAAAGGTAAGGGCTACGCCGGCGTTATCAAGCGCTGGAACTTCCGCCGCCTGAAGGAAACCCACGGCACCGGCCCTGTTGCCCGCCACGGCGGTTCCAACGGCGCCTGCTCCACCCCCTCCCGTGTGTGGAAGGGCCTGAAGATGGCCGGCCATCTGGGCGCTGAGACTGTCACTGTGCAGAACCTCACCGTCGCCAAGGTGGACGCCGAGAACAACCTGATTGCGGTCAAGGGCGCCATCCCCGGCCCCAACGGCGGTATCGTCGTGGTCCGCGACAGCGTGAAAGCGTAAGGGAAGGAGGAAACAAGCATGCCTAGTATCGCAGTTTTGAACATGCAGGGCCAGGAAGTTGGCCAGCAGGAGCTCTCTGAAGCCGTGTTCGGCATTGAGCCCAACGTGTCTGTTATGAACGACATGGTGAAGAACTATCTGGCCAACCAGCGCCAGGGCACCCAGTCCGCCCTCACCCGGAGCGAGGTCTCCGGCGGCGGCAAGAAGCCGTGGCGCCAGAAGGGCACCGGCCGCGCCCGCCAGGGCTCTACCCGGGCTCCCCAGTGGACCCACGGCGGCATCGTGTTCGCTCCCAAGCCCCGGGAGTACCGCTACGCCTTGAACAAGAAGGTGCGCCGCCTGGCTATGAAGAGCGCCCTCTCTTCCAAGGTGCGCGACAATGAGATGGTTGTCATCGACCAAATCACTGCCGATTCCTATAAGACGAAGACCATCGCCGATATGCTCAAGGCGGTGGGTTCCGAGAAGAAGGCCCTCATCGTCCTCTCCACTATGGATGAGAAGGTGATTGCTTCCGCCCGGAACATCCCCGGCGTGAAGACCGCCCAGGTCAACACCCTGAACGTTTACGACATCCTGGGCGCCGACAAGTTTATCGTCGTCAAGGATGCGGTGGCTAAGATTGAGGAGGTGTATGCGTAATGGCAGCACAGGACATCATTATCCGCCCCATCATCACGGAAAAGACCATGGATGGCAACAGCCAGAAGAAGTACACCTTTGAAGTGAGCAAGACTTCCACCAAGATCGACATTAAGCGCGCTGTGGAAGAGCTCTTCGGCGTTAAGGTCAGCAAGGTGAACACCCTCCATGTTCGCGGCCACATGCGCCGCCAGGGCCGCCACGAAGGCTATACCAGAAGCTGGAAGAAGGCCGTCGTCACCCTGACTGAGGACAGCAAGACCATCGAGTTCTTTGAGAGCATGATTTAACCTTCCGCCGGCCCAGGGCCGGGGAAAATCATGAAAGCCCAAAGATGGGCATGAATGGGGGTGCGCCGCCCCCGCAAAGCCAATATAGGAGAGTGAAAACCAAATGGCAATTAAGACTTACAAGCCGACCACCGCGGCAAGGCGGAACATGTCCGTAACGGACTACACCAGCCTTTCCAAGAATGGTCCTGAGAAGAGCCTGCTGGCTCCTCTGGATAAAAAAGCCGGCCGCAACAGCTACGGCCGCATCACCGTCCGCCACCGTGGCGGCGGCAACCGCAAGAAGTACCGCATTATCGACTTCAAGCGCCAGAAGCACGACGTAGAGGCCACTGTGCTGGGCATCGAGTACGACCCCAACCGCTCCGCCTTTATCGCCCTGGTGCAGTATGAGGACGGCGAGAAGCGCTACATCCTGGCTCCCCACGGCCTGAAGGCTGGGGACAAGGTTGTCTCCGGCGCTGGCGCCGACATCAAGCCCGGCAACGCCCTGCCCCTGAAGAACATCCCCGTGGGTACCTTCATCCACAACGTGGAGCTGTACCCCGGCAAGGGCGCCCAGCTGGCCCGCGCCGCCGGCATCATGGCCCAGCTGATGGCCAAGGAGAACGGCATGGCCCTGCTGCGCCTGCCCTCCGGCGAGCTGCGCAACGTTCCCGAGAGCTGCATGGCTTCCATCGGCCAGGTCTCCAACATCGACCATGAGAACGTGAAAATCGGCAAGGCTGGCCGGAAGCGCCACATGGGCTGGCGGCCCACCGTGCGCGGCTCTGTTATGAACCCCAACGACCACCCCCACGGCGGTGGCGAGGGCAAGAGCCCCGTTGGCCGTCCGGGCCCTGTCACTCCTTGGGGCAAGCCTGCCCTGGGTTATAAGACCCGCAAGAAGAAGAACCGCAGCGATAAGTTCATCGTAAAGCGCAGAAACGGCAAGTAAGGCGCACGGGAAAGGAGCAGAGATACTATGAGCAGAAGCTTAAAGAAGGGACCCTTTGTACAGCCCGTGCTGCTGAAAAGGATCCAGGCCATGAACGAGGCCGGCGAGAAGAAGATCGTCAAGACCTGGAGCAGGTCTTCCATGATCTTCCCGGATTTTGTCGGCCACACCATCGCCGTCCACGACGGCCGCAAGCATGTGCCGGTGTATATCACCGAGGACATGGTGGGACACAAGCTGGGCGAGTTTGCCCCCACGCGGACCTTTAAGGGCCACGCGGGCGCGAAGACCTCCAAGTAAGGGAAAGGAGAGAAGAAGCAATGGAAGCGAAAGCAACACTGAACTACACCCGCATCTCTCCCCGCAAGGTCGGAATCGTCCTGGACCTCATCCGTAACAAGCCGGTGGACCTTGCCGCCGCTATTTTGAAGCACACCCCCAAAGCCGCCTGCGAGGACCTGGAGAAGCTGCTGAAGTCCGCGGTGGCCAATGCGGAGAACAACTTCAATATGGACCGGAACAGCCTGTATGTTTCTCAGTGCTATGTCACCCCCGGCCCCATTCTGAAGCGGATCCGTCCCAGCGACCACGGCCGGGCGTTCCGGGTGTTGAAGAGAACTTCTCACATCACCATTGTGGTGAAGGAAAAAGAAGCGTAAGCGGTAAGGAGGCAAAGATATGGGTCAGAAAGTGAATCCCCACGGTCTCCGTGTGGGTGTTATCAAAGACTGGGACTCCCGCTGGTTTGCCAAGGACAATGAGTTTGGCGACATCCTGGTGGAAGATTACAACCTGCGCAAAACGCTGAAGAAGCAGCTGTACGCCGCAGGCGTCCCGAAGATTGAGATTGAGCGCGACGCCTCTAAGGTTCGCATCCACATCCACTGCGCAAAGCCCGGCATGGTTATCGGCAAGGGCGGCTCTGAAATTGAGAAGCTGCGCCTGCAGTGCGAGAAGATGCTCGGGAAGCCCGTCGTTATCAATATTGTGGAAGTGCGGCAGCCCGACCTGAACGCCCAGCTGGTGGCCGAGAACATCGCCTCTCAGCTGGAGCGCCGGATTTCTTTCCGCCGCGCCATGAAGGGCTGCATTGGCCGCAGCATGAAGCTGGGTGCCAAGGGCATTAAGACCAAGGTGTCCGGCCGTTTGGGCGGCGCGGAAATCGCCCGCAGCGAAGAGTACCACGACGGCACTATCCCGCTGCAGACCATCCGTGCGGACATCGACTATGGTTTCGCCGAGGCCAACACTACCTATGGCCGCATCGGCGTGAAGGTTTGGCTGTATAAGGGCGAGGTCCTCAACGACCGCGGCGAACGCCGCGAGCGCACCGAGCGGAACGACCGCGGCGACCGCCGCCGTGACGACCGCCGGGAGCGCCGTGACCGCCGCCCCGCTGGAAATAGGGAAGGAGGCCGCAGATAATGTTACTCCCTAAGCGCGTGAAATACCGCAGAGTTCAGAGAGGCCGCATGAAGGGCAAGGCCCTGCGCGGCAATAAGGTGACCTACGGCGATTTTGGCCTGCAGGCCCTGGAGCCCGCTTGGATTACCTCCAACCAGATTGAGGCCGCCCGTGTGGCCATGACCCGTTACTGCAAGCGTTTCGGTAAGGTCTGGATTAAGATTTTCCCCGACAAGCCCGTCACCCAGAAGCCCGCTGAAACCCGAATGGGTTCCGGTAAAGGCTCCCCCGAGTATTGGGTGGCCGTTGTAAAGCCCGGCAGGGTGATGTTCGAGCTGGGCGGCGTAAACGAGGCCACTGCCCGCGAGGCTCTGCGCCTGGCTGCCAACAAGCTTCCCATCAAGTGCAAATTTGTTACCAAAGAAACGGAGGCCAGTGAGTGATGAAAGCTTCAGAAATCAGAGAAATGACCGCTGACGAGCTGAACAGCAAACTCGCCGACCTGAAGGCTGAGCTTTTCAACCTGCGTTTCCAGCTCGCTATCAATCAGCTTGACAACCCCATGCGCATCTCGGCTGTGAAGAAGGACATTGCCCGTGTGAAGACTGTCATCCGGGAAAACGAGCTCCACGCCGAAAACGCCTAACGGGAAGGGAGGATTAAGAAGTGAGCGAACAGAGAAACATGAGAAAGACCGTGGTGGGCCGCGTGGTCAGCGATAAGATGGACAAGACCGTTGTGGTTGCCATTCAGGACAGCGTGAAGCACCCCATCTACAACAAGGTCATCAAGCGCACTGTGAAGCGCAAGGCCCACGACGAGAACAACGAGTGCCGTGTGGGCGACCGCATCCGCATCATGGAAACCCGCCCCCTCTCCAAGGACAAGAGATGGCGCCTGGTGGAGATTATCGAGAAAGCCAAATAAGAACCTGTTTGGCAGAATGTTTTTTCAACAAAATTTATTTGGCTTTTAAGCAAAGGAGGAACGCACTGTGATTCAGCAGCAGTCTTACCTCAAAGTGGCCGACAACACAGGCGCGAAGGAGCTTATGTGCATCCGCGTGCTGGGCGGCACTGGCAGGAGGTATGCCAATATCGGCGACGTGGTGGTTGCTTCCGTTAAAAAAGCAGCACCCGGCGGCGTGGTTAAAAAAGGCGACGTGGTAAAGGCGGTTATCGTCCGCACTTCTTCCGGCGTGCGCCGCGAGGACGGCACCTATATCCGTTTTGACGAGAACGCTGCCGTCATCATCCGTGACGACAAAAACCCCCGGGGCACCCGTATTTTTGGGCCCGTGGCCCGCGAGCTGCGCGACAAGGAATACATGAAGATCCTGTCCCTGGCTCCCGAAGTTCTTTAATGGAGGTGCACTGATAATGAATAAGAAGATTCATGTAAAAACCGGTGACACCGTTATGATCATCAGCGGCAAGGACCGCGGCAAGGTGGGCAAGGTCATGCAGGTCAGCCCCAAAGAGGGCAAGGTCATCGTGGAGAATGCGAACTTTGTCCAGAAGCATGTAAAGCCCCGCAGGATGGGCGAGGCCGGCGGCATCATCAAGGCCGAGGGCGCTATCTATGCCTGCAAGGTACAACTGATGTGCCCCCATTGCAACAAGCCCCGGCGTTTCCGTACCAAGGTGCTGGCTGACGGCACTAAGGAGCGCATTTGCGTCAAGTGCGGCAATTCGCTGTAAGGGAGGATAAGAAATGGCTAGAATGAAAGATTTCTATAAAGCAGAAGTGGCCCCCGCCCTGATGAAGAAGTTCGGCTACAAGAGCGTGATGCAGATTCCCAAGCTGGACAAAATCGTCATCAACGTGGGCGCCGGCGAGGCCAAGGAAAACGCCAAGGCCATTGACAGCATCAGCGGCGACCTGGCCAAGATCACCGGCCAGAAGCCCGTGGTGTGCAAGGCCAAGAAGTCTGTGGCTAACTTTAAGCTGCGTGAGGGCATGCCCATCGGCGTGAAAGTGACCCTGCGCGGCGAGCGCATGTACGAGTTCCTGGACCGCCTGTTCAACGTGGCCCTGCCCCGCGTGCGCGACTTCCGGGGCATCAACCCCAATTCCTTTGACGGCCGTGGCAACTACAACATGGGTATCCGCGAGCAGCTGATTTTCCCCGAAATCGACTATGATAAGGTGGACAAGGTGCGGGGCATGGATATCTGCTTTGTCACCACCGCCAACACCGACGAAGAGGCCCGCGAGTTCCTCACTCTGATGGGCGCTCCGTTTACGAAATAAGGAGGGATTATTGTGGCCAAGACTTCGATGAAAGTAAAACAGCAGAGACCTCAGAAGTATTCCACCCGGGAATACAACCGCTGCAAAATTTGCGGCCGGCCGCATGCCTACCTTCGGAAGTTCGGCATCTGCCGTATCTGCTTCCGGGAGCTTGCTTACAAGGGCGAAATCCCCGGCGTGAAGAAGGCAAGCTGGTAAATCATCAAGGAGGTACGAAACCATGCAAGTTACAGATACCATCGCCGATTTGCTGACCCGCATCCGCAATGCCCAGGCCGCCCGTCATGACACCGTAGAGGTGCCCGCCTCTAACATGAAGAAGGCGATTTGCCAGATTCTGGTGGACGAAGGCTATGTAAAGGGCTTCAACGTCACCGAGGACGGCAAGCAGGGGATGATCACCATCACCCTGAAGTACGTGGGCAAGCAGCCGGTTATCAAGGGCTTGAAGCGCGTTTCTAAGCCCGGCCTGCGCATCTATTCCAACGCGCAGGAGCTGCCCAAGGTTATGAAGGGCCTGGGTGTGGCCATCATCTCCACTTCCAAGGGGATCATGACCGACCGGGCTGCAAGAAAAGAAAACGTCGGCGGCGAAGTGCTGGCGTTCATTTGGTAAGAAAAGGGGGTGCGAGAGCATGTCGAGAATTGGAAGAAAACCCATCAATATTCCCGCTGGTGTTGAGGTAAACGTCAACGGCAGCGAAGTGACGGTGAAGGGCCCCAAGGGTACCCTGGCCCAGAGCTTTAACCCCAAGATGAGCATTGCCGTGGAAGGCAGCGACATTTTGGTAACCCGTCCTGACGACGAAAAGGAGTCCCGTTCGCTCCACGGCCTGACCCGCACGCTCATCCACAATATGGTGGTTGGCGTGACAGAGGGCTTCTCCAAGACCCTGGAGGTCCAGGGCGTTGGCTACCGTGTGCAGAAGCAGGGCAAGGACCTGGTTATGAACCTGGGGTATTCCCACCAGGTTATCGTCTCTGAGAACGAGGACATCAAGATTGACGCTCCCAACGCCAACACCATCGTTATCTCCGGCATTGACAAGCAGAAGGTTGGCCAGTTTGCCGCCGAAGTCCGCGAGAAGCGGCCGCCGGAACCCTATAAGGGCAAGGGCATCCGCTACGCCGGCGAGTTTGTGCGCCGCAAGGAAGGCAAGGCCGGTAAGGGCTCTAAGTAAAGGTAGAAGGAGTGAGAAAAAATGGTCAGTAAGCAAGATTCCAATAAGGCACGGCTGCGCCGCCACAAGCGTGTGCGCGGCAAGATTTCTGGCACCGCCGAGCGGCCCCGCCTGAACGTGTTCCGCTCCAACGCCAATATCTATGCCCAAGTTATCGACGACACCACAGGCACCACCCTGTGCGCCGCGTCCACCCTGGACAAGAGCTTTAACGGCAACGGCGGCAACAAAGAGGCTGCCCGCGAAGTGGGCAAGCTGATTGCCCAGAAGGCAGCAGAAAAAGGCATTACCAATGTGGTCTTCGACCGCGGCGGTTATATCTTCCACGGCCGCGTCAAAGAGCTGGCCGAAGGCGCCCGCGAGGGCGGCCTCAACTTCTAAGTAAGGAGGAAATGATTTTGGCTAGTAATATTGACGCTTCCACCCTGGACCTGCAAGAGCGGGTTGTGGCTATCAACCGTGTATCCAAGACCGTTAAGGGCGGCCGCGTGATGAAGTTCTCCGCCCTGGTGGTTGTGGGCAACGGCGACGGCATTGTGGGCTTTGGCATTGGCAAGGCCGCCGAAGTGCCCGACGCCATCCGCAAAGGCATTGAGGACGCCAAGAAGCACCTCACCCGCATTGCCATGCGCGGCACCACAATCCCCCACGACATTATGGGTGAGTTTGGCGCCGGCCGCGTCATCCTGAAGCCCGCCGCCCCCGGTACCGGCGTTATCGCCGGCGGCCCTGTGCGTGCCGTGGTGGAGTGCGCTGGCATCCGCGATATCCGCGCCAAGGCCCTGCGCTCCAACAACCCCTGCAACGTAGTCCGCGCCACCCTGGCCGGCCTTACCCAGCTGCGCACCGCTGAAGAAGTGGCCGCCCTGCGTGGTAAGACTGCGAAAGAGATTCTGTAAGGGAGGGCGTTTACTTTGAAAATCACTTTGAAGAAGAGCCTGATTGGTTCCAAGAAGGACCAGATTGCCACAGCCGCTTCCCTGGGGCTGAAGAAGGTGGGCGACGTGTGCGAGCAGCCCGACAACGCCCAGACCCAGGGCAAGCTGAAGAAAATCGGCCATCTGGTTGAGGTAGAGAAGTAAATCTTAAGGAGGTGCGTGACAATGAAGCTCAATCAGCTTACAGCAACGCCTGGCGCCACCAAAGCGCGCAAGCGTATTGGCAGAGGCTACGGCGCCGGCACCGGCAAGACCGCCGGTAAGGGCCACAAGGGCCAGAAGGCCCGCGCGGGCCACGGCATGCGTCCCGGCTTTGAAGGCGGCCAGATGCCTATGCAGAGAAGACTCCCCAAGCGGGGCTTCAACAACATTTTCGCCAAAGAGATTGTCTCCATCAACGTGGGGACCCTGAACAAGTTTGAGGACGGCGCTTCTGTAGACGCCGCGGCTCTCATCGAGGCCGGCATCCTGAAGAAGGACTGCGACGGCGTGAAGATTCTCTCCAACGGGACTTTGACCAAGAAGCTCACCGTGAAGGCCACCGCTTTTTCCGCGGCCGCCAAGGAGAAGATTGAAGCCGCAGGCGGGAAGGCCGAGGTGATTTAAGTGTTCAACACGATTCGGAACGCGTGGCGGATCCCCGACCTGCGCAAGAAGATTCTGTATACACTTCTAATCATCATCGTTTTCCGTTTCGGTTCTGTAATCCCGGCTCCTTTCCTGGACGCTTCCGCCCTGTCGGAGCTGATGGCAAGCGCCGGTGAGAACTCTGCTTTGGGCTATATCAACATGCTGACAGGCGGCGCCTTCTCTTACGCCTCCCTGTTCGCTATGGGTATTACCCCCTATATCAACAGCTCCATCATCATGCAGCTGTTGACCATCGCCATCCCGCTGCTGGAGCGGATGGCCAAGGAAGGGGAAGAAGGCCGCAAGAAGATCGCCACCATCACCCGGTATGTCACCGTTATCCTGGGCCTCATCCAGGGCGTGGCCTACTACTTCTACCTGCGCAGCCAGGGCATTGTGGAATACACCGACGGCTTTGCCGGTGTGTTCGTTGCCTTCGTCATCGTGCTGACCTTTACCGCCGGCACCGCCCTTATCATGTGGATGGGCGAGCAGATTAACGACAAGGGTGTGGGCAACGGCATTTCCATCATCCTGTTTGCCGGTATCGTCGCCCGGCTGCCGGTCACTTTCGGCACCGTGTGGCAGTACATGCAGCTGGGTATGGAGAGCGCCTCCACCGCCGGCCAGTATCTGGTCCTGGCCCCGCTGTTCGTGGTGTTGTTCCTGGTGGTCATTTGGGTCATCGTCTTTATGAACGAGGCCGAGCGCCGCATCCCCGTGCAGTACGCCAAGAAGGTTGTGGGCCGCAAGATGTATGGCGGCCAGAGCACCTTCCTGCCCGTTAAGGTGGCCATGAGCGGCGTTATGCCGGTCATCTTCGCCAGCGCCATTTTGTCCATCCCCCAGTTTATCCAGTTCTTCTGGAACCCCAGCGAGGGCTTTGGCCGCGCATTGCTGGATGCTTTCTCCTCCAGTGGGTGGCTGTATGTGGTGCTGTATTTCTTCCTGATTCTCATGTTCGCCTACTTCTATATGTCCATCCAGTATAATCCCCTGGAAATGGCCAATAATCTCCGCCAGAACAACGGCACCATCCCGGGCATCCGTCCCGGCAAGCCCACGGCGGACTTTATCGCCAAAATCCTTTCCAAGGTCACTTTGATTGGGGCCCTGTTCCTGGCCTTTGTGGCTCTGGTCCCCATCATTTACACCAATGTCACCGGTATGTACGGCCTCTCCATGGGCGGCACCTCCATCATCATCATTGTGGGCGTTGCTCTGGAAACCGTGAAGCAGCTGGAATCCCAGATGATGCTGCGCCACTATAAAGGCTTTTTGGATTAACGGAAACGGAGGAAGAAGCCATGAAGCTGATTTTGTTAGGCGCGCCCGGGGCCGGGAAGGGCACCCAGGCGGAAAAGATCTGCCAGAAAAACAACATCCCCACCATCTCTACGGGGAACATTCTCCGCGAAGCGCTGAAAAGCGGCACGGAGATGGGCCTGAAGGCCAAGACCTATATGGAGAGCGGCCAGCTGGTGCCCGATGAAATCCTCATCGGCATCATCCAGGACCGCCTGGCCCAGGAGGACTGCAAGAACGGGTTCATCCTGGACGGCTTCCCCAGGACCATCCCCCAGGCCGAGGCTCTGGACAAGATGGGCGTGGAAATCGACGCTGTCCTCGACATCGAGGTGGCGGACGAGGACATCATCACCCGCATGTCCGGACGCCGTGTCTGCGAAAGCTGCGGCTCCTCTTACCACACGCTGTATAAGCAGCCCAAGGTAGAGGGCAAGTGTGACATCTGCGGCGGCACCCTTGTTCAGCGCAAGGACGACCACCCGGATACAGTAAAAGAACGGCTGGATGTGTACCACACCCAGACCGAACCCCTCAAGGAGTACTACAGCAAGCAGGGCAAGCTGCTTGTTGTCCACGGCCAGGAGGAAGTGGCGGACACCACCCGCCTGGTGATGGAGGCTCTGGAGGATTTGACATGATCGTGCTGAAGACGAGCCGGGAGCTTTCCCTGATGCGAAAAGCGGGGAAAATCTCTCAAAAGGCCCTTCGGCTTGCAGGTGAGGCGGTGGAACCCGGGGTTTCCACCTGGGAGATTGATAAAAACATCCGCCAGTATATCGAGAGCCAGGGGGCAACCCCCAGCTTCCTTGGTTACGGTGGGTTTCCCGCCAGCGCCTGTATCTCTGTAAACAATGTGGTCATCCACGGCATACCCTCCAAAAGCACCCTGTTAAAAAAGGGCGACATTGTGGGCATAGACATCGGGGCCTGTTATGAGGGCTACCACGGTGACAACGCCTGGACCTTTGCCTGCGGCGAGGTCAGCGATGAAGCCCAGGCGCTTTTGGACGCCACCGAGAAAAGCTTGTTCCTAGGCATTGAGCAGGCTGTCCCGGGCAACCGCGTTGGCGATATCGGCCACGCGGTGCAGGCGTATGTCGAAGCTCGCGGTTACTCGGTGGTACGAGATTTCGTCGGCCACGGAGTAGGTGCGAAGCTCCACGAGGACCCCAGCGTTCCCAATTACGGCACCCCCGGAAGGGGCGTGCGGCTGATGCCCGGCATGGTCATCGCCATCGAGCCCATGGTGAACATGGGCAAGCCCGGGGTGAAAATCCTGGACGATGAGTGGACCACCGTGACGCGGGACGGAAGCCTTTCCGCCCATTTTGAGCACACCGTGGCCATCACCACCGATGGGCCGGTCCTCCTCACAGCGTTGGAGTGAGGGCGGCCATGGAGTGGAGACGGGGCCAGGTGGCCAGGTCATTGGCCGGCCATGATAAAGGCACCTTTCTGGCGGTGCTAGAGGTTGCCCCACCCTACGCGGTGGTGGCGGACGGAAAGGCCCGTCCCCTGGAGAGGCCCAAGCGGAAGAAGCTCTTCCACCTGGCGCCCACCGGGACCGCGCTTCCAGAAGAGGCCTTGGAAACCAATAGAAAGCTGCGCAACGCCCTGCGGCCCTTTGCAGAGGCCGCGGCGAAGTGAAGTACGGAGGTTTTTTCTATGTCAAAGCAGGACGTAATTGAAGTGCAGGGGGTCGTAAAGGAAGCGCTGCCCAATGCCACTTTCCAGGTAGAGCTTCCCAACGGGCACACGGTGCTGGCCCACATCTCCGGCAAGCTGCGGATGAACTTCATCCGCATCCTTCCCGGCGACAAGGTCACCATGGAAATGTCACCCTATGACCTGACCAAGGGCCGCATCACTTGGCGCTCGAAATAAACAGTATCCCACAGAATCACTGACGTATCCCACTGAGAAGGAGGGCACATTATGAAAGTCAGACCTTCTGTTAAGAAAATGTGCGAAAAATGCAAGATCATCAAGCGTAAGGGCAAGGTCATGGTCATCTGTGACAACCCCAAGCATAAGCAGCGCCAGGGCTAAGGGCCGGCGCAATACCATGGAGGTGTAAGAATGGCTCGTATTTCTGGTATCGACTTACCCCGTGACAAGCGGATTGAGATTGCCCTTACCTATATTTACGGCATCGGCCGCAAGACCGCGACCAACATCTGCGCTGCCACCGGCGTAGACCCCGACATCCGCGTGCGGGACCTGTCTGAAGACGATACAGCAAAGCTGAGAGATTATATCGACAAGAACTGCCATGTGGAGGGTGACCTCCGCCGGGACGTTGCCTTCGATATCAAGCGGCTGATTGAAATTGGCTGCTATCGCGGCGTGCGCCACCGCAAGGGCCTGCCGGTCCGCGGCCAGCGCACCAAAACCAACGCCCGCACCCGCAAGGGCCCCGTGAAGACCGTGGCCAACAAGAAGAAGTAAGGAGGGATTTTAAATGGCAGCACAAAAGGGTAACAAGGGCACCGTGCGCCGCCGCCGTGAGCGGAAGAATATCGAGCGCGGCGCCGCCCACATTCAGTCTACCTTTAACAACACTATCGTCACCATTACCGATACCCAGGGCAACGCTGTTTCCTGGGCCAGCTCTGGCGAGCTGGGCTTCCGTGGCTCCCGGAAATCCACTCCCTTCGCCGCGCAGACAGCCGCCGAGACGGCTGCCCGCATTGCCATGGAGCATGGCATGAAGTCCGTGGAAGTGTACGTAAAGGGCCCCGGCGCCGGCCGTGAGGCCGCCATCCGCGCCCTGCAGGCCGCCGGCCTGGACGTGAGCATGATCAAGGACGTCACTCCCATCCCCCACAACGGATGCCGCCCGCCCAAGCGCCGCCGCGTCTAACCTTGAAAGGAGAACAAAGCTATGGCTAAGAATATGCAGCCCATCGCAAAGCGTTGCCACGCGCTGGGGATTTCTCCTGCCGTTATGGGCTACGCCAAGAAGACCACCCACCGCAACCCCGGCAGCCAGATGAGAAGGAAGAAGGGCGAGTACGCCCTGCAGCTGCAGGAGAAGCAGAAGGTCAAGTTCGTTTACGGCATCCTGGAGAAGCAGTTCCGCTCTTACTATGAGAAGGCCACCCGCATGGAAGGCCGTCCCGGCGAGAACCTGCTCATCCTGGTGGAGCGCCGCCTGGACAACGTGGTGTACCGCCTTGGTTTCGCCACCACCCGCCGCGACGCCCGCCAGCTGGTCACCCACGGCCACTTCACCGTAAACGGCCAGAAGGTGGATATCCCCTCTTACCTGGTGAAGGTGGGCGACGTCATCGAGGTGAAGGCTTCCAGCCGCTCCTCTGTGAAGTTCTCTAAGCTCACCGGCGAGGACGCCCCCCTGGTTACTGTTCCCCAGTGGCTGGAGCGCGAGAAGAACGCGCTGAAGGGCACTGTGGTTCAAATGCCCGTCCGCGAGGATATTGACCTGCCCGTGGAAGAGCACCTCATCGTGGAGTTGTACTCCAAGTAATGCGGGC
>DSTMR04002__coassemble_643_pt1 | contig 64893 bp, 72 predicted proteins | sample DSTMR04002__metabat2_low_PE_040 | metagenome-assembled genome bin DSTMR04002
CTCTCTCAATACGAGAAAAAAGCCACCAAAAGGTGACCTTTTTCGACAGGCTGAAACACCCTGGTATGGTTACCAGGGTGATTTTCTTTTTAGGGAGGATTTTATGCTCACACTGATGCAAGGGGATTGCATGGAAAAACTGAAAACCATTCCCGACGGCACCGTGGACCTGGTGCTGACCGACCCACCCTACAATGTGGGGGTTACCACACAGCGCCAAGGGACGAAAACAGTGAACGCCTGGGACAAGATCGACCATTACATTGACTGGTGTATTCAGTGGCTGCTGGAGTGCCAGCGGGTGTTAAAGCCCACCGGCGTGCTGTACTTCTGGCACAACGATATGCCCCAGATCGCCCAGCTGCTGGAGGCTATTCGGGAGAAAACCACCCTCTCCTTTGTGTCCTTCTGCATTTGGGACAAAGGGGAGGCCTACCGGGCCAGGTCCTGGAAAAACCGGGACCCCAATGGCAAGACAGCACTCCGTTCCTGGTTCAATGTCTGCGAATTCTGCCTGCACTTTTTCAATACGCCCAAGGGCGCCCAGGCCGGGTGGAAACAGACCGGCTGGGAGCGGGTGAACAGCGACCCGGTCTGCTACCGCCCTTTGAAGGACTGGTACAAGCGGGAGAAGGAGCGGCTGGGGATCACCGACCGGGAGGTGGGGGAGCGGTATGCCCAGGTCATGGGGAAGAAGCCCCATATGCTCTCCCACTACTTCCGGGACCGGCAGTTCGCCATCCCCACCCAGGAGGTGTTCGAAAAGGTGTACCAGCCTCTGGGCTTTGTGTACCGGGAAGAAAGTGGCCAAGGGTACGACGGCTTGAAAGAAGGGTACCACGCCCTGCGGGAGGGCTATGAGGGAATGCGCCAGGGGTACGAAGCCTTGCGCCGGGAGTACGAGGGACTGCGGAATTACCACCGGTGCGACCCGCTTCACTGCAACGTGTGGCACGTGCCACCCATTCCCTCCAACAAGCGGCTACATACCTGCCAAAAGCCGGTGGAGATTTTGGAGCGGCTGGTGCGGGTCAGCTGCCGGCCAGGGGGCACGGTGCTGGACTGCTTTCTGGGAAGCGGTTCCACCGGGGTGGCGGCCTTGCGGGCGGGCCGGGACTTTATCGGCATGGAGCGGGACCCGGAGATGTTCCAAGTGGCCAAAAAGCGGATCCGGGAGGAGGCCGAGGCGGGAAAAGCGGAGGGCGCCGGGGGCGCTGAAAAAAATTTCTGAGGGTGTCCCGTTTGTCCCGTTTGTCCCGAATGTCCCGATATAATGATAATTGAGGTAACAGACAGACCTCCCAATTTCATTTTTTCACCCTCTGCGGCTCCCCGGAAGGGGGGCCGCCTTATGCCGGACGCTGTAGCGCCATCCCAACTGCCCGGGGTGTGAGGCGGGTCGCTCCCTCCTTCCGGCACCAACAAAGCCCCTGGCCTTCTTGGCTGGGGGTTATTTCCATTTTCGGGAAGTGATGTCCCATGTTTTGCCCTTATCCCACCACCTGTATGTATGATCGCTTCAAGCTGACAGGGGTGCATTCCTGTGCCATGCCTAAGTGCCCGTTCGCCCTGACCGCTAAGTCGATGCTGGAACGGGAAATCCGTCTGCTTGCGGGAGTGAAGCACCAAACGCCTCAGCAGAGAGAGGCACTGGAACGGCTGCGAAGAAAATGCAGGGAGGAATTTGGAGGTGATGGAAAGTGAACCAGACACCAAGAGCGGGCGGTTATTCCGTGCCCTGCGTCATCTGCGGGACGCCGGTACCCCTGTCCTCGGAAACGGATTTGTTCGAGCTGGCCCAGGATGTGCAGGCCGCCCCCGTGCGGGTGTGCGATGCCTGCAAGGCAGCGGTGGAATATACCAAAAATGTGTGTATGCAAGGAGGATAACCCGTGAATCCCAAAGTGAGAGACGCTATTCAAATGGCGATGGACCGCTGCTTTTCCATGAACGCCCTGTGCGACCGCATGGTGTATGTGATGGAAGGCCAGTGGTTTCTGACAAAGTTTGCCGGTGAGTTTCACCACAAGATTGCCCACGCCTACCCAGACTGGGCGGACAAGCTGGGGGACATCCTGCTGGGCGAGGGGGAGACCGTCACCCGTGGCCCTATCGAGCCCCAGGCCCAGGACTATCAAAGCCCGGCCCAGCTGCTGGCGGTCTACCGGGACGAGGCGCTTGCTACCCGCCGCATGATCGGCGACGCCTACTACACCGCCTTTGACAACGCAGAGGCAGGGGTGGCGGCTGTGCTGGCGGACATTCTGGAGGACTTCCAGGAGGACATGGTGGTCCCAGCCATCCGCATGGCAGGCAAGGCTGCCCAGTACACAACGGCGGCGGAGTTTGACAGCGACACAGAGCTTTTCTTCAACTGATGGGCGAGAAAAATTTTTCACGGGTCCTTCCTGCGAAAAAACCGCGAGTGGTTGCTGCGACTCGCAAAAAAAGTCAGAATTTTTGTTCGAAAATAGGCCGGTTCGGTTTCAGGCGGGGGTGACTCTGTGGAGGTAAGCACGGAACAGCTGGCAAACTGCCTGGGAATTACCACCAGGCGGGTGCAGCTATTGGCAAAGGAAAACGTGGTGCTCAAGCTGCGGCGGGGAACCTACGACCTGGAGAAATCCGTGCAGGGGTACATCGCCTACAAGCTGGAGAGCCTGGAAGAGAGCCAGGAACAAAAGAGCCTGGATGAAATCCGCGCCGACCACGAGCGCTGGAAGATGCGCAAAACCCAGCTCGCGGTGCAGCTGCTGGAGGGCAAGCTCCACCGGGCCGAGGATGTGGAACGGGTGTGGACCCAGTCCGCTGCGGCGGTGCGTTCCCGGCTGCTGGGCATCCCCGTAAAGGCCGCGCCCCAGGTGGCTGGCATGGAGGACGCCGGGGAGATTCAGCAGGTGCTCCAGCGGGAGGTGGCCGAGGCCCTCAACGAAATCGCCGGGTATGACCCCGCCGACTTTGCCGACCCCCTGCCCCTTGAGGAGGATGAAGCCGATGGCGACGACGACCAGGAGGAAAACTGAATACCGGCGCACGCTGCGGCTGTTTAAGCGCCTCATGCAGGCCTACGCCACCCCTCCGGAAATGACCGTGTCCCAGTGGGCTGACCAGTACCGGGTGCTGTCCCCGGAGGCTTCCGCCGAGCGTGGCCAGTGGCGAACCGACCGGGCACCCTATCAGCGGGAGATTCTGGACGCGGTAGGAGACGCTCGGGTGGAGCGTGTGGTGGTGAAGTCTTCGGCCCAGGTGGGAAAGACGGAAATCCTCCTCAACGCCATTGGCTACTACATGGACTACGACCCAGCGCCCATGCTGTACATCCAGCCCACCGAGGACATGGCCGAGGCCTTTTCCAAGGATAGGCTTGCCCCCATGCTGCGGGACTGTCCCACCCTGTCCGGCAAGGTGCTGGACACTGGCGACAAGCGCAAGGGCAATACCACCTTTCACAAGAGCTTCCCCGGGGGACATATTACCATGATAGGCGCCAACGCCCCGTCCAAGCTGGCCTCCCGGCCTATCCGGGTGCTGCTGCTGGACGAGGTGGACCGTTTTCCCGTTTCCGCCGGCCGGGAGGGCGACCCTGTGGCCCTGGCTGTGAAGCGCACCACCACCTTCTGGAATCGCAAGGTTTTGGAGGTGTCCACCCCCACCATCAAGGGGGAATCCCGCATTGACAAGGACTTTGACAGTTCCACCGCTGAGGAATTGGAAGTGGCCTGCCCCCAGTGCGGGACCTACCAAGAATACGCCTGGGAGCAGCTGAAGTTTGAGCACGAAAGTGGCAGTGATGAGGCCCACGTGCTGGGCTTTGTCTGCAAGGAGTGCGGGGCACTGTCCAAGGAAGCTGCCTGGAAGCGGCAGCCCATCCGCTGGGTGGCAAAGTACCCCGGCCGCAAGTGGCGGGGGTTTCACTTAAACGAGTTGGCCTCTCCTTGGAAGCGCTGGGACGAGCTGGTGGAGGACTTCCTCCGGGCCAAGCACGACGGGGTGGAGGCTATGAAGGTGTGGCACAACACCGCCCTGGGCCTGTCCTGGGAGGAGCGGGGTGAGCTGGACCTGGACGAGCTGCTTCTCCGCCGCCGGCAGATGTACAACTGCCAGGTGCCCGCAGAGGTGCTGGTGCTCACCGCCGCGGTGGACGTCCAGGACAACCGGCTGGAATATGAAATCGTGGGCTGGGGCGCCGGGAAGAAAAGCTGGGGAATCCAGTACGGGGTGCTGATGGGTGACCCGGGCCAGATGGAGACCTGGACCGCCCTGGACGACGTGCTCTTTGACAACTACACCCGGGCGGACGGCCAGCCAATGCAGATCATGACCACCTGCGTGGACTCCGGCGGCCACTACACCAGCGAGGTGTACGCCTACTGCCGGGCCAGGGAGAGCCGTCGGGTGTGGGCCATCAAGGGCCGGGGCGGCGCGGGAGAAGCTTTTATTCAGCGGCCCAAAAGCCGCCACGCCTCGGGGGCCTGGCTGTTCACCGTGGGGGTGGATGTGGGCAAGGACACTCTCAGTTCCCGGCTGCAGGTGCAGTTTCCCGACCATCCCGGCTACTGCGCCTTTCCGATGGAGCCGGACCGGGGCTACGATGAAGCCTACTTTGAGGGCCTTACCGCCGAGCGCCGGGTGACCCGCACCCAAAGCGGGCGGCCTGTGACCCGGTGGGAAAAGCGCAGCGAGCACGCCCGCAACGAGCCTTGGGACCTGCGCAACTACAACCAGGCGGCGCTGGAAATCCTCAACCCTAACCTGGACGCGATGGAGCGCCGGAGACTGGGCGAGGCGGAACAGCCCGCCACCGCAGCGCCCAGGCCACAAAAACGCCGGACATCCCGCAGTATAGAAATTTGGTGATGACATGACTCTTGTGGAATTTTACAGCAAGCGCCTGGAGATGTACTTGCAGGCAGAGCAGCAGATTTTGGAGGGCGCTCAGTCCTACGCCGTGGGGGGGCGGAACCTGACCCGAGCCAACCTGGGGGAGATTCGCGCCACCATCAACGATCTCTACAAACGGCTGGCCGCTGCCGAAGCGATGGAGAAGGGCGGCGGAGCCAATAAAGTCAGCGGCATTGTGCCCCGGGACGTGTGAGGAGGTGATGGTTTGAATCTCTTTGACAAGGCGGTGGAGGCGGTGGCTCCCCTTCACGCCATGAAGCGCCAGGCAGCCCGCATGGCCCTGGGGCAGATAAAGCGGGTGGCAAACACCGGTTACAGCGAGGGCGGGGCCTCCTACGTGAAAAAGTCCCTGAAGGGGATGACCGGCGTCTCCGCCAGCCCCCAGCTGGACATCGACGCCAACCTGTGGACCCTGCGCAACCGCAGCCGGGAGCTGTACATGACCAGTCCCATCGCCGCCAGCGCCATCAAGACCAGCCGCACCAACGTGGTGGGGGCGGGGCTGCACCTGAAAGCCCGTATCGACGCCGAGTATCTAGGCCTCTCCGAGGAAGAAGCCGACGCCTGGGAGGCCAAGGCGGAGCGGGAGTTTGAATTCTGGGCGGAAACCCGCAAATGCGACGCCTTGAAGCTGAACAACTTCTACGAGATGCAGGCGTTGATCTTCACTGGCTGGCTGATGAACGGGGACGGTTTCTGCCTGCTGAAGTACAGCAAGCCCAGCCAGTTCATGCCCTACGGCCTGCGGCTCCAGCTGTTAGAAAGCGACCGGGTATGCACCCCTTACGCAATGGGCCTGCCCCTGGGGGCGGGGATCCCCTTCTGGGGGCAAAACCCCCAAAACGGCAACGAGATTTACAGTGGCGTGGAGATTGACAAGCAGGGGGCCACCGCGGCCTATTGGATCTGCAACCAATATCCCTACGCCATGACGGGGTATCAGTTCACCTCCCCGGAGTGGACCCGGGTGCCCGCCTGGGGGGCCATCACCGGCCGGCCTAACGTGCTCCACCTCTTCGAGCCGGAGCGGGCCGAGCAGCGCCGGGGGGTACCCTTGCTGGCCCCTGTTATTGAGGAATTGCAGCAGCTCAAGCGCTACGAGGAGGCGGAGCTGATGGCGGCGGTGATCTCCAGTTTCTTCACCGTGTTCGTCACCACCGAGGGCCTGACCACCCAGCTGCCCCTGGGGGAATCCCTTCCGGAAGGTACGCCGCCCATTCCCACGGGGGACAACGAGTACCAGATGGGCAACGGAGCCATTGTGACTCTGGCGCCGGGGGAGAAGGTGGAGATTGCCGACCCCAAACGGCCCAACAGCGCCTTTGACGGCTTTGTGGACGCGGTGTCCAAGACCATTGGGGCCGGGCTGGAGATCCCGGCGGATTTGCTGCTGAAAAAGTTTAACGCCAGCTACTCCGCCAGCCGGGCGGCTCTGCTGGAGGCGTGGAAGCGTTTCCATGCCAGCCGGGACTGGCTCTCCCGAGAGTTCTGCCAGCCGGTGTACGAGCTGTTTCTCACCGAGGCCGTGGCTCGGGGACGCATTGAGGCCCCGGGCTTTTTGGAGGACCCGGTCATCCGTAAAGCCTGGTGCGGCGCTGACTGGAACGGCCCCGCCCAGGGCATGCTGGACCCCACCAAGGAAGTCCAGGCGGCCCAGCAGCGGGTAGAAAACGGTTTTTCCACCCGGGAGGAGGAGACCATCGGCCTGACCGGCGGCAACTTCAAGCGCAACGCCCGCCAGCTGAAGCGGGAAAATCAAATGCTCAAGGAAGCGGAAGGAGGTTTGCCCAGTGAGCAAGTCCTGGATCTTAAACTGGGTGAGGGAGAGTGACCAAGTCACCCACCTATACATCTACGACTACATTTCCCACGAGAAGTCCTATGACTGGGACAAAGGAACGCCCGGCCCCGAGGTGACCGCCCAGGAGATCGTCGATCAACTGGCGGACATTACCACCCCGGAGATTGTGGTGCATATCAATTCCGGCGGCGGGGACGCCACCGAGGGCGTGGCTATCGCCCAGGCCTTTAAGGATGCCCGGGCCAAGGGCAGGCGGATTTCCTGCCAGATTGACGGGCTGTGCGCTTCTGCTGCCGTCAATGTGGCGCTGGCCTGTAGCCCGGTGCGTATCCCCCGGAACGCTTATATGATGATTCACGACCCCGCCTGTTTCCAGGTGGGGCTTTTTACCGCCCCGGAGCTGCGCAAATCCGCCGACCAGCTGGACGCGGTGAAGCGGGGGATTGTCTCCGGCTATGCTCAGCGCACGGGGCTTTCTGACCGGGAGATCACCCGCATGATGGCGGCGGAAACCTGGATGACTGGCGAGGAGGCAGTAGCTGCCCACTTTGCCGATGAACTGCTGGAGGAGCCTGTCACCATCCAGCGTGATTTTTCCACACAGAACCTGATGCTCAACGGGCACATAGTGAACATCGCGCCCTTTGACCATATTCCCGGGCCGCTGGAAGCGGCCAGACCATCCGAGAAGGAGGAAAACGTTTTGGAAATTAAAAATCTGGAAGAGCTGAAAGCCGCCTATCCTGAGCTGTGCGGCCAGCTGGAAAACGCCGCCCGTCAGGAGGGCCAGACCCGCGAACGGCAGCGCTTGCAGGCTATTGATCAGGTGGCCAGCGTGGTCAGCCCCGAGCTGCTGGACGCCGCTAAGTACGAAAAGCCTGTAGACGCCAGGGACCTTTTGTTCCAGGCGGCCAAGGAGGGCCAGCTGGTCAACCGCACCGGAGCCGCTGTGCTTGCCGGCTTTGCCCAGGACGCCCAGACTGTGAACGCCGTGGGCGGCTTCGCCAATTCCGGCGCGGCCCCCGGCCTCAGCCCGGAGCAGGCCAAGAAAGCCCAGGCCGAAGAGGCTGCCGCCAAGGCCTTCAACGCCATCGACCCCAACAAGAAGTGAGGAGGAAAAACACATGGCCTTTACCCAAGAAGTGATGAACTATGACAGCCTGCTTGCAGGCCCCACCCAGGTGATCGCCACCGTGCCTCTGGCGGCCAGCCAGACCGTGAAGCGGGGCGACCTGCTGGTGGCGGCAGTGACCATCGCCGCGGGAGCCAGCGCCAGCACTATTGCCGCCAGCTTTTCCAAGGCGGCAGCCGCAGCGGCTCCCGGAAACCTGCACATGATCGCCGCCGAGGACGTGACCACCGATTCCAGCGGCGCGGGACAGGTGCTGGCCTATGGCGCTGGCTACTACAACCAGGACGCGGTGGGTCTCACCGGCGACCTGAATACCAACAAGCTGGTGCTGCTCCAGCAGGGCATTGTGCTGGTGCCGGTGCAATCCGGCCAAGTCACCCTGCCCGACGATGAAGATTAAGGAGGTATCCCCCTATGGCAATCGAACTGTTTGACCCTGTTACCCTGTCCGCAATGGTGCGCCAGCTGCCGGACACGCCCCAGTTTCTCAAAAATATGTTTTTCCGCAACCGCGTCACCGAGCCTACCACCAAAGTGGCCTTCGACGTGTACAAGGGCAAGCGCCGGGTGGCTCCCTATGTGTCCATGCGGGCCAAGACCCCCGTTGCCCAGAAGATCGGCTACACCACCAACGAGGCGGAGACCCCCTTGGTGGCCGTGAAGGACGTGACCACCATTGAGGACGTGCTGAAGCGGATGCCCGGCGAGGTGCTGATGAATTCCGGCACCTCTCCCCAGGAGCGGGGCATGGAGCTGCTGGCCATGACCATGCGGGACTTTGACGCCCAGATTGGCCGCCGAGAGGAAGTTATGTGCTCTGAGGCCCTGTTCGACGGGGTGATTCACGTCCGGGGCGAGGATGTGGACTACGACATTGATTTCGGCTTGAGCAACACCGGCACTGCCGCTGTGCTGTGGGACGCCGCCAGCTCCACCGCAGACCCCATCCAGGACCTGCAAGCCTGGGCGCAGGAGTGCATCATCAAGGGCTATAAGACCCCCAATGTGTGCGTCATGTCCCAGAACGCTTACGACGCCTTCCTGGAGCGGTGCATCGCCCTGGGCTACCTGAACCAGTGGCACCTGCTGAACCTGGAGAGCGAGCCGCAGATTATGGCGGACGGGGTGTACTACGCGGGGCGCCTGCGGATGCCCAACCTGCGGATCTACGTCTACAACCAGTATTACATCGACGACTGGACCACCCCCGGCACCCCGGTGGAGAAAAACATGGTGCCCAAGGGCAAAATTTTGATTGCCTCGGATTCCATGCTGTCCACCCTGTTCTACGGCGTGCTGGCCTACTCCGATCCCATGACCCGCACCATCACCGACGTGATGGGCACCCGGGGCGCCGACTCCTGGATTGAGAAGGACCCTGACCGGCGGTATTTCCGCATGTCCAGCCGTCCTCTGCCTGTGCCTCAGGAGATCGATTCCTGGTATGTTGCAACTGTGGCTGCTACCACCTGAGAGGGGGCTTTTCAGTGATTAAGACTAAAAAGGCGGGTGTGCTCCACGGGGGGAAAATCCGCAAGGCGGGGGAATTGCTTTCCCTGTCCGCCCAGGATGAGGAACGCCTAGTGCGTGAGGGCTGGGCCACTTTTGCGGAGGCTTGGCCCGCTACTCAAGACACCCCTAACACCAGCGCTCCCGAGGATGAACCTAAGACAGATGCCCCTGAGGAGTCGGAGCCCAAGCGCCCCCGGAGCCGCCGAAAATGAGCAAAACCTTTAAAGAGTGGATGCACCAGGACATCTCTCAGGTGTTCATCGACGTGGAGGAGCACGGGGACCTGGCCACCATCAACGGGGTCCAGGTGCCGGTAGTGTGGGACGGGGACGAATTAAACTACCGCATCCGCACCGACTACCAGGGCCTGCTGGTAGGGGACGCCCTGTTCTACATCTCCGCCGAGAGCTGGGAGCAAGTGCCAAACGTGCGCCACCCGCCCCGAGCGGATGAAGCCATTCTCATTGACGGGCGGCACGCCACCATCACGATGGTACAGGAAAACGCTGGGGTGTACGACATCACCATCACCTATGCCGGGACGGGGAGAGATTATGCGTATTGAAGCGCGCTTTGACGAAAAAGAGCTAAAAAAGCTCACCAAAGTTTTGAAAAAAGCCCCGGAGGAGTGCCGGAAGGGGCTGTCCTCTGCCATCAACCGCAGCGTGAAAACCACTAACACTGCCATGCAGAGGGCCGTCACCACCCGGTACAACATCAAGAAAGGGGCCCTAAACGGCGGGGACAGCTTCAAAAGCGACAGCTCCAACAACCTGGTAAAGCCCATCCTGTCCACCCCTGCCAAGCTGCAGGGCGGCATTGAGGTGCGGGGTACAAGGCTTTCCCTGGTGGCCGCCCGGGGGATGATTACCCCTAAGGAGCCGAAAAGCCATAAGGGTAAGACCATGCGGCAGATCAAGCGGATGGCGTATCCCTCTGTAAAGGTGGTAAAAGGCCAAAAGACCCGCTACCCCCACGCTTTTGTGGCCCGGGGGAAAGGTGGCACGGTGGGCCTGTTCTCCCGGCAGCGGGGAAGCCGCACCATTGAAATGCAGCGCACTCTCTCCCCGGCCAACATGGTGCGGGAGATAAGCGTGGTAAACGCCACCCAGACCGCCGCCAGAGAAGCTCTGGAGAAGAACGTGGCCCACGAGATTGAATACCGAATGGGGAGGCTTGCCAAATGACCACCCAAGACGCCCTGGACGATCTCCAGACTTTCCTGGAGAAGGCCGTCCAAGAGATGGGCATGAAGTACCAGCGGGAGGAAATAGACCCGCCCAAATATGTGACGCCCTATGTAGCGCAGTGCTACTGGCCCCATAAGAATTTCATCCCCGGAGGTTTCCAGACCCCGGGGATTTTGATTGCCCTGGACACCGCCGAGGACACCGGCCAGGAGAATACCCTGGACGTGCGTCTGGTTTGCACTACCTATGGCGGCGGTATGTACCGGGATACGCAGATTCCTGACGCATCCGGCTATAAAGACCTGCTGAGTATGATGGAACGGCTGAAAACCTCCCTCATCACCCAGTGGGCCTTGGGCCGGGGGAACCTCCGCAGGCCTTTGGAAATGGGAATGTACGACAGCGAGCTGAGCTGGCCCTATTGGTACGGCTACCTGCGGCTGTCCCTGGACATCCCTGTGACCGAATACCCCATGCGGGGGGACTATTCCAACGAAATGGAGGACTTTTTACATGGCTTACGCGGCTGAATACAAGCATGGCGTATACGGGGAACAAATCCCATTTGCCAACAGTTCTATCCCTGCCAGGGGGACGGTGCCGGCGTATATTGGCACAGCGCCCATCCAGCAGGTGAACACCCAGGGCGCGGCTGACTTTGACTACTCGCCCTACATCAACACGCCCCTTTTGATCCGGCGCTACCGGGATGTGGAGTCCAACCTGGGCTACTCCACGGACTGGGCCAGCTTCACGCTGTGCGAGGCTGTCTCCGCCCACTTTTTGGCGGGGGACGCGCCCATCGGCCCCATTGTCTGTGTGAACATGACCAACCCCGCCAAGCTGGCCTCGGAGAACACCGAGACCCCTGTCACCCTGTCTGGGGCGGCGGGGGACAAGACTGGCGTGCTTTCCGACCCCCTGGCGGCCATTGAGAACATCTCTTTGTCCGCAACCTCTGGGGCCTTGACCAAGGACACCGACTACACGCTGAGCTATGTGGACGGGGCCATTCAGATTCATGTGACGAAATCTGGCTTTTCTGATTCCACCGTTACCGCCACCTACAAGCAGATTGACGTAACTCAGACCACCCTGACCTCTACGGTGTTCGCCCAGGCCCTGGCTGCTCTGGATGTGGCGGAGGTGAAAACCGGGGAAATCTGCAACATCATTGCCGCGCCTGGGTGGTCCCACATTCCCGCCTACCACACTGAGCTGTTGGCCAAGGCCAACGACCGCCTGGCTAAGAAGTGGTACACCATCGCTGTGTCGGACATCCCCGCGGACTCCACTACGAACACCCCTGCTACTGCGATGGAATGGAAGGAGGAAAACCAGTACACTGACCGTCTGGATAAAGTCTGCTGGCCTATGACCACTTTCCAGGGGCAGAAGTACCACCTCTCCACCTTGGCGGCGGTGGATATGCAGACTGTGGACACCGGCGCCGACGGCATTCCCTATATTTCCCCCTCCAACAAGGCCGTCAACGCGGACGCCACCATTTTGGAAGACGGCACAGAGGTGTTTGTCTCCGAGGTGACCGGCAATTCTCTCAACGAGGTGGGAATCACCACGGTGAACATCATCCGGGGCGGCCTGCGGCTGTGGGGGCCCCACATGGCGAACTACGACTTTAACACCGAGGAGGACATGCTCCCCGAGGACAAGCAGGACGCCTCCATCCGCATGGGGTTGTACCTGCTCAACTACTTACAGTACAACTACATCGACCAGGTGGACATGCCCTTTGCCCGCCGGGATATCGATGCCGTTTTGGCCAGTGTGCAGCAGTGGCTGAACGCGTTGGTAAACGCCGGCCAGCTGCTGTATGCCACCGTATCCTTCGACGCTGACGACAACACCACCGACGCCATGATTTCCGGCGACTTCGTATTCAACATCAAGGACACCTTCACGCCCAACGCCAAGAGCCTGACCTTCCGGTGCCAGTACACCACTGCCGGGCTTTCTTCCCTCACAGGAGGTGAAACCGCATGATTACCAGCAACAAGACCGTCCAATACGCCGTGTACAGCCGGGACGGCGGCAGCCCCGCCTATGTGCAGGACACCACCACCATCACCCGGCCCAGCCTGGAGTTTTTGACAGACACCCTCTCGGGCGCCGGTATCAACGGCGAGATCGACATGCCCACCTACGCCCAGCTGGGTTCCATGACCTATGAAATCGGCCTGCGGCGCACTAACCCCCGGGCGGTGGCTTTGCTGTCTCCCGGCACCCACGAGCTGGAGACCCGCTGGGTCACCGATACCATCGACACCTCCACCGGGGCCGCCAGCGTCTCCGCCAACAAGGAGATTGTCAAGGGCTTTGCCAAGTCCCTGGAGGGCGGCACCCTGGAGAACAACGCCAGCCAGGAGGCCAACCTGGTGCTGGAAGTTGCCTACTACAAGTACATCCAGGACGGGGAAACCCTCATCGAGATTGACAAGCTGAACAACGTTTTTCTGGTAAACGGCGTGGATTATGGCCAGGCCATCCGCGACAACCTGTAAGGAGGTTCTATGGAAGTTTTAAAGCTGAAGCGCCCCGTGCTGATTGATGGGGAGAAGAAGACAGAGATTCCCTACGACTTGGAGAAGCTCACCGGCAGCGATTTGGAAATCGCCCTGCAGGATATGAAGCGAAACGGCATCCAGGTGGGGGCCATTGAGATTGACCCCTCCTACCACATGGCCATCTTCGCCCAGGCGGCGGGCGTCGCCTATGAGGATGTGAAGCGCATGTCCGCCAAGGACTGCAAAAACGCCATCGCCCTGGTGCGGGCTTTTTTCATCGGCGATTCGGAGGATTCCTCCGCCAGCGAGACCTCCGCCAAATAAGGGCCTTTATCACCATGCACACCGCCACCTCTTACCGGGAGGCGGGCCAGCTTCCCCTGGAGGAACTGCTGGACCTGTACGGGGAAGTGGTTGATTGGCTGAAAAAGACGGATCCAAAGCCGAAGAAGTGAGGTGATTCCGTGGCGAAAAGCGTGGTGCAGACTACAATCGAGCTGCTGGGCAAGCTGGACCCCAGCGTCCAAAAGGTGATGGGCCAGGCCCAGAAAGCGGCCTCCAAAACCGGGGACGCCATAGGCAAGGCCCTCTCCGCTGGGTTTAAGGTTGGCGTGGCGGCGGCGGGCGCTTTCACCACAGCCCTGGTGAAAATCGGTACGGAGTACCAAGCTGCCACCAGCCAGATTTCCGCCGCCACAGGGGCCACCGGTGCCGAGCTGGAAAGCCTCCAAGGCGTAATGGAGAATGTCTACGGCAACAACTACGGCGACAGCATGGCAGATGTGGCCGACGCCGTGGCCACGGTCTCCCAGCAGATGAAAGGCCTCTCCGATGGCGAGCTGCAAAGCGTCACCGAAGGGGCTTTTGCTCTGCGGGATGTGTTCCAGTACGACGTGGCCGAGAGCGTCCGGGCTGCCAACGCCTTGGTGAACAACTTTGGCATCTCCGGCGATGACGCCATGAACCTGATCGCCGCCGGCGCCCAGAACGGCCTGGATTTCTCCGGGGAGCTGCTGGACACCATCAGCGAGTACAGCGTGCAGTTTGCCAAGGTGGGCATCGACGCGGACCAGATGTTCCAGATCATGCAGGCCGGGGCGGACTCCGGCGCCTGGAACTTGGACAAGGTGGGCGACGCCATTAAAGAAATGTCCATCCGGGTGGTGGATGGCAGTGAAACAACCGCCGCGGGCTTTGAGGCCATTGGCATGGACGCCGACCTCATGGCCCAGAAATTTGCTGCTGGGGGAGACAGCGCCCAGCAGGCTTTCCAGGAGACCATCCAGGCCCTTGCCAGCATGGAGGACCCCGTGCAGCGGAACATTGCCGGGGTCAATCTTTTTGGCACTATGTGGGAGGATTTGGGTCCCGAAGTGGTGGAGCAGCTTGCCTCCATCACAGACGAGGCCTACGCCGCCGGGGACGAGCTGCAAAAGATGCAGGAGGTCAAGTACGACAACCTTGGGGACGCCCTCAAAGGCCTGGGCCGCCAGCTGGAGGTGGAGCTGCTGCCCCTGGCCAACGAACTCACTGGCTTTTTGACGGACATCCTGCAGGAGGTCAATTTTGACGGCCTGGCCGAGGGTATTGCAGAGGCCTTTTCCGCTGTACAGGCGGTGGTGGGGCCACTGCTTTCTCCAGTGATGGATTTGGTGTCCCAACTCTTTTCCGGGGACACGTTCTCCCAACTGGGCAGCGTGCTGGCTGGACTCTCTGGGCCGCTGCAATCCCTGACCCAGTACCTGCAGCCTATCATCGGGGCCTTTCTCCAAATGGCGCAGAATGTCTTCCCGGTGTTTGTGGCTGTGGGCCAGACGGTGGCTGGGGCTATTTCCCAGATATTCCAGGCCCTTTCCCCGCTGATGGCACCCTTGCAGCAGCTGGCAATGTTCATTTTCCCAGCCATTTCTGCGGTGCTGGGGGCGGTGGGGCAGGCGTTTATCAACCTGGTAAACATGGTGATGCCGCCCATCACGGGGCTTATCAGCTTCCTGATGCCCGCCTTCCAGGGGCTGTTGACCATCCTTCAGAATGTTATCAACTTCATCACCAACATCTTTACCGCCAACTGGTCCGCCGCATGGAACAACGTGACCAACATTTTTGGCACCATTTGGGGCGGCATTGTGGGGCTGGTGAAAGCCCCCATCAACGCCGTGATTTCCCTCATCAACTCCGCCATTGGGGCCATCAACTCCATCTCCGTCACCATTCCCGACTGGGTGCCCTTGGTGGGCGGCCAAACCTTTGGCTTCAACATCCCCCAGATCCCCATGCTGGCCACCGGCGGCACCATCGAGCAGCCCATGCTGGCGGTGGTGGGCGACGCCCCGGAAACCATCGTTCCCCACGGCAACACCCCCCGCAACCGGGCCCTTTTGGGCGAAGCGGCTGCCGGGGTAGGGGCTTCCATCGGCGGAACGGTGGTCAACTTCAACGTGACGATCTCTGGCGGGGACACCGAAAGCGTGCGCCAGGGCGTTCTGGACGCTGAGGAGGAGTTTGAGCACCGCATGGACGCCTACTTTGCCAAGAAAGCGAGGTTGAGCTTCGCGTGACCTACTACCGCACACTATACGAAACCTCCCAGGGGGAGCGCTGGTACGACATTGCCTGGGCCTTTTACCACAATCCCAGCATGACGGCTCCCTTGGTGGAGGCCAATCCCCAGTACGCGGACCGGCTGTTTTTTGAGTCCGGCCTGCAGCTGAAAATTCCCCTTCTGCCCGTCCAGCCCCCCAGCACCCTGCCACCCTGGAAGCGGGTGAGCGCAGGATGATGCAGTTTTTCTACCAGGGCGTGGATATGATGGAAGAGAATGTAAAGCTGAATGCCTGCGTTATGCACGACCGGGCCGGGGGAGAGGCGGACGGCTTAACCGCCGTTTTCGCCGACCCCAGCGGTCTGTGGGCGGACTGGAATCCCCAGCGGGGAGACCAGGTGCGCCTGGTGGACGGGGATTTTGACAGCGGGGTTATGTATGTGGACGACCCTCGGAAATCGGGGGGCTTTTTCCGTTTGGAGGCGGTTTCTGTGCCTCCCACCATCCGGCAGCCCCGCACCAAGGTGTGGCGGGATGTGCGCCTCTCCGAGATAATCTCCGACATGGCGGGCCAGGCGGGGCTTGCCTTTCAGACCTACAGTATCCAGGACTACCACTACAACGCCATCTCCCAGCGCGCGGAGACGGACATGGCCTTTCTGGCCCGTGTATGCCTGCGGGAGGGTTACGCCGTAAAAGTGACAGACGGGGCCCTGGTGGTGTTCTCCGAGCAGGCCCTGGAAAACGCTGCCCCTCAGGCCACAGTGGACAGGACCCAGACCGCCCCGGAGCAGGATTTCCAAGCGGGAGTGGGGCTGCTGTCCTCCTCCCAGGTGAGGTACTTCAACATCCAGAAAAGCCGGCAGATTTCGCAAACCGTGACAGACCCTGCCATCACCGGCGGGGCCAGCCACCGCAACGAGTACTGCAGCACCGACGGGGAAGCCCAGCGCTGGGCCTATGGCTACCTGCGGGCGGCCAACAAACGCGCCCATACGGGAAGAATCCAACTGCTACAGCAATCTGCCTTTGCCGCGGGGAGCACTGTCAACCTGACGGGCTTCTCGGGGGAGAACAACGGGGCCTGGTTTGTCTACGGTGTGGACCAGGACGCCGTCAACGCCCGCACTACCCTGCTGCTGCGCCGGCCGCTGGATTACTGAGAGGAGGATGCCCATGATTGCTTCCTTTGGCTCGAAAGCCTTTGAGGTGAGCACCAACAAAATCTATACCCCTTCGGACATCAGCCTTTCGGAGTCCCTGTCCTATGAGGAGCAGGAGCGGTCCGGGGACAAACCAGCCATCTACACAAAGGCCCTGGGGGCGCTGTCCCAGACCCTGACCGTGAAGCTGGACGCCCGCTGGGTGGACGTGGAGCAGGAGTTCACCTGGTGGCTGGTGAAGATGCGCACCGCCGTCCCGGAAACCCTGATGCTGGGCAGCCGGGCCTGGGGGGCGGGCAAGGCCCTGCTGACCAAGGTGGACCTGGCGGGCGTGAAGATTGGGGGCGGCGGGAAATACCTGTCCGCCACCCTGTCTTTGTCCTTTGTTGAGTTTGTGGCGCAAGGTACTGATGAGGACGGCAACCCAGCCGAGACAGGACCGGGCATTAAGGCGGCCAGAATCCAGCTGGCAGAAACGATGGTGAAGTCATGACACTGAAATTTTCCACCGGTGACGGTGTGGACTGGAACGCCACCGGCATTGAGCAGATAAAAAACAACGTGTTGAACATTTTGCGCACCCGCTTGGGGGAGGTTCCTTACATGCCTACCCTGGGCGTTTCTTTTGACTATGTGGACACGCCACTTACCGAGGCCCAGGCAAGCCTTGTGGCGGAAATCCGGCGGCAGCTCACCTTGTGGGAGCCGGACGCTATGCTGGATGATTTGCGCATTGTCCGAGGAGAGAGCGGCGACTATCAAATTGAGGTGGTGATTTCCCTGTGAGCGGCTTGTTTGTGGATATTGACCCCTCCACCATTGTACCCCAGCTGGTGGAGGATTTTGAAAATGCCCTGGGGGTGGTTTTGAAAGCGGGAGACCAGCGCCGGGAGTTTTTGCAGGGCTTTGGCTATGTGTTTACCACGGCCTTGCAGCAGGTGGAAATGACCGGCGAGGTGAACCTGCTCCAATACGCCTACGGCACCTATCTGGACAAGCTGGGAGAGCTGGTGGGCGTTACCCGCCTGCCCGCGGACTACGCCGACTGTACCGTGCAGTTCACCCTGTCCGGCGCCCAGCCCCAGGCGGTGCAAGTGCCGGAGGGTACCCGCGTCACCCCGGACGGGGCACTGTTCTTCGCCACCACCCAGCTGCTGACCATTCCCAGCGGGCAGACCAGCGGTACCGTGCTGTGCCGGGCCACCCAGCCCGGGGAGCAGTACAACGGATACCTTCCCGGGCAAATCAACATGCTAGTGGACGGCGTCAACTACGTGGCCACGGTTTCCAATACCACGGAAAGCGGCGGCGGAGCGGACACCGAGGACGACGGCAGCCTGCGGGAGCGCATCCGCATGGCGCCGCTGGCCTTCTCCACGGCCGGGCCTTCCGGCGCCTATGAATACTTCGCCATGAGCGCCGACCCCTCTGTTGGGGATGTGTATGTGGTGCGGCTTTCCCCGGGGGTGGTTGGCATCTATGTGGTGAAAACCGGCGGCGTTATCCCGGAAAGCGACGACCCGGTGCTGGCCGCGGTTTTGGCCGCCTGCGACGACAAAACCCGCCGCCCCCTGACGGACAACGTGCAGGTGCTGCCTGCTGTGGCCAGCAATACCACCGTCTCCGCCCAGTACTGGATTGACCCGGCGGACCAGGCCCGGGCCGCCAGCATCCAGACGGCGGTTTCCCAGGCGGTGGAGGACTACAAGGCCTGGCAGACGGAGCAAATTGGCCGGGCCATCAACCCCGACGAGCTGCGCAAGCGGATGCTCAACGCCGGGGCCAGCCGGATCACCCTCACCGCACCGGTGTACACCGCCCTGGAGGACAACCAGGTGGCCCAGTTCACCGCCACCTCCGTGACGTATCAGGGGGTGGGATGATGCTGATTAAGGCCCTTGTCTCCGCCGTAGACGTGGGAAGCGCCACCGCGGAGCTGATTTTGCCCGAGTATGACAACGCCGTCACCGGGCCAATTCCCTTTTACCGGCGGCAGATTGACAGCCAGCGGGCCGGGGAGTTGATCGGCAAGTTTGTGGTGCTGGCGGTGTTTGGGGACGACTGGAACGACGGGGTGATTTTATGAAGCTTTCTGAGTTGGATTTGCAGGAGTTCCTTCCCGCCTGGATGCGCACCGACGAAAACGCCAGGGCCCTGGCCTACGCCGTGGAAAGGCAGCTGGAAAGGCTTATCTCCCAGTTTGGCGCCTTGGTGATTTACGCCTCCATCGGCACCCAAAGTGATGCCATTTTAGATGAGCTGGGCTGGCAGTTCAACATTCCGGAGTACTCCTCCAGCCTGCCCATTGCCACAAAGCGGGCGCTGATTCAAACGGCCATCCTCACCCACAAGCAGCGGGGCACCGTGGCTGCCGTGGAGCGGGTGGTCTCCGACGTCTTCGGAGACGGCTGGGTGGAGGAGTGGTTTGACTACGAGGGCGACCCCTACCACTTTCGGGTGCACACCTCTAACGTAAGCGCCGGAGATCAGGAGGCGGCCTACTTTGAGAGCATCGTGGCCAGCTCCCAGAACGTCCGCTCCTACCTGGAGGCCGTGATCATCGAGAGCGTGATGCAGATGCAGCTCTACTGGGGCGGATACCTGCACACAGCGGAAACAATCTACATCTAAGGAGGACGGCATGGCAGCTTTTCCCACTATGACACTTACTAACGCGGGCCAGGCGCTGCAGACCAAAGTACAGGCCGGGGCCACGCTGACTTTTACCCGGATCGCCCTGGGGGATGGGCAGCTAAACGGCCAGCCGATCTCCCCCTTGACCGCGCTGATCAGCCAAAAGGCCAGCGTGGAGGTGGACTCTGTGCGTGTGGTGGACAACTCCACTGCTCAGGCATCCGGCTTTTTCTCCAACGAGGACATCTCCACCGGCTTCTGGTGGCGGGAAACCGGCCTTTTCGCCCAGGACCCAGATGTGGGGGAAATCCTCTACGGCTACACCAACGCCGGAGACGCCGGGGACTACATCCCCACTGTGGCAGACACCCGCATTGAGAAGTACATCTACTGCTCCATCGCCGTGGCCAATGCCGACACGGTGAATATCACCATCCCCAGCTCGGACGCCTACATTCCTATGAGCCAAAAGGGCGCCGCTGGGGGCGTGGCTACGTTGGATAGTGGGGGGAAGGTGCCGATGGAGCAGCTTCCCGCCGGGCAGAACAGCGGCCTTGCCACTCTGGGTACGGACGGGAAGCTCTCCGACGGGCAGGTGCCAAGCGCTGAAAAGGTGAGCTACACCACCCCCTCCCAGCCCACCGTCGCCAACGTAAAGCAGGCCCTGGACGCCTTACAGGAGGGCCTGGAAAGCGGCACCATCACCCCAGTGCAGGTGACAGCTGCCGCCTCGGGGTGGAGCGGCTCTCCCCCTGCCCAGAGCCTTACGGTGGCGGGCATGACGGCGGATTCCCTGTATTGGGTTGGGCTCAACTCCACCGCCACCTATGCCCAGCGGGACGCCGCCCGGAAAGCCGTCCTCGCCCCCACGGCCCAGGGGACCAACTCCCTGACCCTCACCTGTGACGGCGCGACCCCCACCATTGATCTGCCCATTTTAGTCTTTCTCTCAGGAGGTGCCGCCTAATGCCTGGTATGAACATGTTTCCGGGAGGAACTACTCTGCAAATCCCCCTGGACGCCCCCGCCGGTTTCACGGCGAAAGCGGGCAACGCCCAAGTCACCTTGACCTGGACCGACCCCAAGGACAAGTACGCCACCCCGGAAGGGGAGACTGCCCAGGACCCGGACCAGCTGGTCAGCGTGTGGGACCACACAGTGCTGGTGCGCAAGACAGGCTCCCAGCCGGCTGGGCCGAACGATGGTACGGTGGTAGTGTCTTCCAGCGTACGCAACCAGTACCAGTCCACGCCCTACACCGACACAGGCCTGACCAATGACACCACTTATTATTACGCCGTGTTTGCCTATAACAAGGACGGTGTAGCCAGTGCCGGGGCCTTTGTGACTGCCACGCCTATAGCTGGCACCCCCTTGGCCCAGCTGGCGGAAGGTACGCTCATCAAAATTTTGGAGAACGGCAGTCCGGTGGAGTTCTACCTCGCCAAGCACTCCTACGAACCGGGCCTAAACGGCGCGGGGAGGGAGTTGATGGTGAGGAAGGATGGATATAAGACGTCGGTTCAATGGAGTACTTTAGACGGTTCGGGGTCTAATGTGTATCCAAACAACAGCATGGATAGGTGGTACAACAATAACTATAAAAACTTGTTGTCTTCTTCCCTGAAAAATATGATAGGAACAACCTCCTTCTATGCTGCCGAGGGTGGAGGAAACTATAGCTCTATGGTCTTGGAACGGGCGATTTTTATGCTTTCGTATACGGAACTTGGGGGAAGTGGCTACGGTTCTCCCTCTTTAGGAAGCCGGCTTTCCATTTACCAAACTCTTATCCCATTTTATGTAAATGGAAATTGGAAGAGCCAGCCGACTAGAACTCCAAATATGCAAGATTATGGCAGTTATACTGATAACGGCACATCTTACGTGTGGTTCATGAATGGCGAGTGGATATATGCCTCAACCAGTGACAATACATCTTTTAGTCCTAGACCGTGCTTTACTTTATCAAGCTCGGCTTTAGTTGATGTGAACCTCAACCTTATAGAAGAATGATTAGGATTCTATGAGGTTTAAGTCTGCGTCCACAAAGGCTGTGGAAGGGAGGGTGAAAATAGGTCGGACTCCTTCGGGATCTTCGCTGTTATAATTACCCCAAACCCCGGTATTGTATAGTACGGCGGCGCGATTGCTGTCAAGGGACTTTTGTGTTCGAGTCCATTGGCTTCCTGTGGAGGCAGTTTGCAAAGATGAATATATTGGCAATGGGCTACCTTCGCTTGGCATACCAACCACATCACAGTTCAACTCTTTGGAGGACATCAGCGACACTTGGCTTTCACTTTGTGCTTGCGAAGGAAATTTGTTAGTCCCTATAAGGGAGATAACAGAAGCAGAAAACAAGCTTAAATAGGACTGGTTTAACCAGGTAAAAAGGCTGTTCTGGCCCCAACGGGTGTAATCACCTTCTGCATCCCAGGGTTGAGCGTTGTAGCAATCCTTCCTCACCATCAACTCCCTCCCCGCGCCGTTTAGGCCCGGTTCGTAGGAGTGTTTGGCGAGGATATTTTTTTTGAAAGGAGTTTGCCGTGTACAAAATCCTAACAGACCAAAATAAACTGCTGGGCTACGCCGCCCAGCCCAATTACATCAAAGTAACCCCCGGTGGGTACGTCCCCTGCGCCCCGGTGGAAGCCGTGGGGCTGACTTACCAGGGCACAGTGTACAACCTCCTGGGGCACTCGGACATTGAGGGCGCTCCCACCGCCTACGCCAGCATGGTGACGGATGGGGAGATGGAAAAGATTATCAATTCCAACACCACCGACGCCGTGAACGCTGTAAATATTATGTTAGGGGAAGCTTAACTATGGATCAGGAACAAAGAGCAAGAGAAGTAAGACGGGCATTGCAGTTGCTTTCCACCGTACTGCCCGAGGAAAACGCCCTGGAAGTGCCCAGCGTGTACCCTGTCTGGACAGCCGGGGAAAAGTACAAAAAGGATGTCATTTTAAGCTATGGGGAGAATTCTGTGGGTGACCCCCAGCTTTACAAGACCCTCAAGACCCACAAAGCCGAAAACACCCCGGACGCCGATACTGAAAACTACAAGCCTATGGGTATCAGTTCCAGCGGCTATCCTGCATGGGTGCAGCCTTTGAGCAATAAAGACGCATACGACAAAGGGGACATTGTGGACCGGGATGGTACCCTTTACCAGTCCAACAAAAACAACAACCGAGACGATCCTCTGGACAATACCGGCAGATGGGATCTTTATTCTGACGAACCCACTCCGGAGCCTACACCAGAACCTTCCCCGACTTATCCCAAGTGGGTCCAGCCTACCGACAAGAGCAACGCCTATAATAAGGGCGATATCGTGAGCCGAAACGGTACCAACTACATCTCTACCAAAAACAATAACTACGATGACCCCGAGGCGGGAACTGGAACCTGGGAAGTATACGAGGAGGTGGCGGAGTGATACTCCTTTTTAGCGACTGGGTGCTGTCAAAGCCTCAGGGCGGGTTGCTGGGCTACCAGTACGACAACCTCACCAGGGAGCTGGTTGTTCAAGGCGACTTGCCAGAGGGGTGGACATGGGACATACTGGTCAGCGCCAATGGAAACAGCGATACCTGGCCCTTGGCTTTAGGAGACGGGCAGGCGTCTATCACACTGACAGACGACAATCTTTCTGTGCGCGGTGAATACTACCTCCAGCTGCGAGGCACCAACGGCGACCAGGTGCGGCACACGAATGTCATCACGGCGTATAACTCCCGGTCTTTGTCTGGGGCTGGGCAGTGGCCCACTCTCCCCACCGAGTGGATACAGGCGGAAAAAGACATAAAAGAATTGAACGCCCATCCTCCCGTACCTGGCTCAAACGGGTATTGGCTTCTCTGGGATTTAAGCAGCCATTCGTACCAAGAAAGCGACCTGCCAGTCCCTGTAGGGCCCGCCGGTCCTCCGAACGTCCTGGAGATTGGCACAGTGGAAACCCTCCCGGCTGACCAGCCAGCAATGGCCAGTATCACCGGGGAATCTCCTGCGCAAAAGCTGAACCTGGGAATCCCGCAAGGCAAGCAAGGCGCTACAGGTAATCCTGGCGCCCCGGGCAAAGACGGCCAAACCCCCACCATAGCGGTGGGCACCGTGACCACTCTTGACCCCGGCCAAGACGCCACGGCGGAAATCACCGGGGAAACGCCAAACCTCACGCTGAACCTGGGCATCCCAAAAGGCCCGCCCGGCCAAGACGGCGTCCAGCTCAACGACGACGCCATCAACACCACAGAAGCATGGTCTAGCAAAAAAATAGCGGACACCTTTTGCCCATCCTTTAGCGTATCTGGCAACCCCGTGACATGCAACCCTGTGGAGGGGTATCCTCTCAGTGCGGTGGTATCTTTGGAGCCTAAGCAAGCAGGCACCGGTGACCCAAGCCCGGAGAATGTGCGGCCGATTTCTGGGTATGATTCTGTGGCGATGAATGTGCGGGGGAAGAACGTTGTTGAAGTAGACGATATGCACGGTGCAAGCGTTGTGGGCGCTGGGCATTATTTTGAATCATATCTTTCCAGGCCACCGGAAACCAGGCCCTACCCGCTGTGGCTGGCCTAAACACCGTCTACACGGACGGGGACAGCCTGGCTGTATCGGGCCGTCAAGACCTGCTGTACACCCTGCAAACCATGCAGGCACAAACCCAAAATCTCAATCGCTTTATAGCGGAAGGAGGCACACGATGACTGTAAAACCGATGATTGAAAGCACCATCCTCTCTGGGGACTACGAGCTGGACAAGATTCTTTCCAGTATTGATCTCTACCACATCGAGGGCAGCTTAACCGATGAGGAGCGCCGGGAGCTGATTGACCTGGCCCGGGAAAACGCCAAAATCCAGTACAAAGAGGAGGACATCTCCCAGCTGATTGACCGTGTTCACGCTTTGGAGGAGCGGGTGACAAAGCTGGAGGGCACCGAGGTGGTGGAAAAGTTCCCGGAGTACGAGGACGACCGCTGGTACTTCTCCGGCGAGGGCGTAACCTTTGATGGCACCAAGTACACCTGTATTGCCAAAAAGACAAAATTCTCCCCTGCGGAGAAGCCCAAGGACTGGCAGGAGGTAGTCGAGTGACTCTAGACGCAATCCTTCTGGGCGGGGGCCTTGGCGCTGTGGCGCTGCTTACCCTCGTCCAGATTTCCCCGGTGAAGGTAGACCCCTGGAGCGCCATTGCCAAGGCACTGGGGAGAGCCATCAACGGGGAAGTGCTCAAAGAAGTGACCGACACCAAGTCCCAGCTGGAAGAACACATCCTGGTCGACAGCCGCTCGAAAATCCTGGGTTTCAACCGGGAATTGCTTCAGCACCAGAAGCACACCCGGGAGGACTTTATCGAAATCCTCGGTGTAATAGACAGCTATGAGGATTACTGCAAAAACCACCCGGATTACAAAAATTCCCGGTGCGTCCACGCGGTGGCCAACATCGAGCGGGTATACGACCAGCTGCTTGTCACCGGGGACTTCCTGGCGGAGGTACCCCAGCCATGAACACAGTCGGCGGCTTTTTCTTTTATGTGCTCCTGCGCATACTTCTATTTTTTGATGGATTGGAGGATTTTACCGTGAAAATCAACTGGATTGCTCGATTGAAAAACAAAAGCTTCTGGCTCAGCTTTATTCCCGCCGTGCTGCTGTTTGTCCAGGCAGTGGCGGCGGTGTTTGGCTTTACCCTGGACTTCGGCGAGCTGGGCAACCAGCTTCTTTCTGTGGTTAACACCCTGTTTGCAGTGCTTGCTCTCCTGGGCATCGTCACTGACCCCACCACGGCGGGCATCAGCGACAGCAAGCAGGCCCTTACATACACCGAGCCTAAAAAGGAGGGCAAATAATGCAAGAAAAAGATTTTAGACAGCTGGCCATTAAAGCTGTAGTCGAGTACTTTAATTCGCAAGTTGATTCCACCGACAAAAACGGGAAAATCACAGAAGACCAGGTGTTCGTCGTATGGATGACCAAAGTCCTGCAAAACAACAAAGCTCTTTTGAGTACGACCATCCCCGACGGAATGTATTACGAGGCCACATGGAACGGAGATAAAAACGAGGGCTACTTGGATGCTTACAAAAAGTGGAAAAATCTCGTTTTCAAGGAGGAGTGAGCATGGCAGTCAAAGGCGTTGACATTTCCGGCCCTATCGCCCCTTGCACGGCGGCGGACCTTAAGGCGGCCGGCGTGAAGTTTGTCATCTGTAAGACGGGCTTCGGCTCGGACTACCCGGACCAGCAGGACAGCGGTTTCGCGGCCAATGTAAAGCTTCTGGACGCCGCAGGGATTCCCTGGGGAGCCTATCACTTTTCCTACGCCACCACCCGCAGCGGCGGCATCCAGGAGGCAAAGCACATGCTACGCTTGCTGAACGGACGCAAGCCCCTGTACGGGGTGTGGTTTGACATGGAGGCAAGCTCCACATTGGGCGGGGACCTTCCCGGCGCGGCGGAGGGTTTCTGCGAGACGATGGAAGCCGCTGGTCTGTATGTGGGCGTGTACGCCAGCACCAGCTGGTGGCAGAATTACCTGACCAGCCCCGTTTTCGACAAGTACGACAAATGGGTGGCCCAATACTACAGGGAGTGCCAGTACAAGGGTGATTATGGCATCTGGCAGTACACCAACAGTTGGGTGATCGGCGGCCGCAACTTCGACGGCAACTGGGCCTACAAGGACTACCCCAGCATCATCAAAGCCATGAATGGCGAAACCAAACCGGAACCAGAAGAGGAGGAAAAAGAGTTGACCGAAGCCCAAGTGAAAGCCATCGCCAAAGCGGCGGCGCGAGAAGAGATCGAGGCCTATTTCCAGGAGCTGGCGGCAAAGCCTGTATCCTCCTGGGCCAAGGACGCGGTGGAATTTGTCCAGAAGGAGGGCTTGATGAACGGCGACGCAGACGGTAGCTTCCGCCCCCAGAGCTTCATCACGCGCCAGGAGGTGGCAGCGGTGTTGAAGAACGAGCGTGAAAAGGAATAAGTAGTGAGAGGCCCCGGCGTAAAAACCGGGGCTTTTTTATTTTTTGCGCCATCCAATGTCAATAGGGTAGAGCAAGTTTTTTCAAAAAAACATTGCGTCTTTTTTCGTCTTGCATTTCATCTTGCATGGCCCTGAAAAATGCCTCTTTTTGACGAAAAAAAGTTTTGAAAAGTTTTAAGCTATTACTAACGTATTACTAATAATTTTAAGAAAAACCTAGTATTTATGCGGTATTTACTTTGAATGGCATTCAAGAGGTCAGCGGTTCGATCCCGCTTATCTCCACCAGGAAAATCCGAAGTTACGCACTTCGGATTTTTTCTTTTGCCTTGGGAATCCCCCAGGCGGAAATTGACAGGGCGAAAGCCCGGATGCTACAATAAAAAGACAAGGAGCGCGAATTGGTTCCGCTGGCGGAAAGGGAGGCGTTTCGCAATGAAAAAAGCTTTGGCCTTTTTGATTTCTGTGGCCCTGTTGGTTGCCCCGGCTGGCTGCGCGGCCGAACCCGGCCAGCTCACCTTGGAGAGGGTGGAACAGCTGGCCGAAAAAGGGGAGGCCCTCACCTGGAGCGACTTCGAGGGCTATGCCTATGAGGAGACCGGCTCCGGCCTGTACATCCGCGTCTACGATGTAAACGAGGAATACTATGTGATGGTGGGCGGCCCCTCTTTGGAGGAAAGTCCCCTGTACGTCCGGCTGGTGTCCCGGGACAACGAGGAGCAGTATGTGGAGCTGCGGGAAGGCGGCTTGGAGGGCTTTCTGCAAGGGGAGTGAATCCCCCTGGGCAAGTTGCAACCGCTGGTTGCGCAAAGGCGCCTGCTGTCTTCTTGCGCGCAACCGCTTCTTTTGCTAGGATACAGGTGGGAAGAGTCCCGGGGAAAGGCCCCGGGGCCGCCCTGTGTGACAAGAGGAGGATGTGCCATGACATTGGGAGAGAGGATTGTCCACTATCGCAAACGGCAGGGGCTGTCCCAGGAGCAGCTGTCCCAGCGGCTGGGTGTCTCCCGCCAATCGGTTTCCAAGTGGGAGCGGGATGAATCCCTGCCAGAGGCGGACAAGCTGCCGCTGCTTGCCAAAACATTGGGCGTGTCTTTGGACGCGCTGCTGTCCGGGGAGGAGGAAGCCCCGCCCCAGCCTGCCGGGCCCATGCCTGCCAAAGGCGGGGCTGTGGGGAAGCTTGCCTGGCTGTTCCGGCGCTGGGGCTGGGTGGGCGGCTTGGTGCTGGCCGCCTACGGCGCCTTCGCCTTTGGGCTGGGCTTGCTGGCCCGCTTCCTCATGGGGCCGATGTTCCCGCCTTTGGAGCTGTTGCTGCAAGCCGGCGGGCCGGTGCGCGCGGCCGCTTTGGGGTTTCAAATCATCACCGTGGCCGTCCTGGTGGTGGGCGGGCTGGCCGTTGTTGGAGGACTCATCGCGGCGGCCGTCCTCTACCGCAGGCGGCCCAAGGGGAAGCCGTGAGACTATTCTGTTAAGGGGAGGAGCTGGCCATGTTTACAGAATTGTTATCCCAGTGCATCCAAGAAGCGGGGGTGGAGTACGCCCATCTGGAGCCGCCATGCCCGGAGGAGGAGATTGCCCAGGCGGAGGCGGCGGTGGGCTATCCCTTCCCTGAAGAGCTGAAGGCCCTGCTGCGGGAGACAAACGGCGACCACTGGTTGCTGTGGTCTGCAAGAGAGATCATGGAGAATGCCAAGCTGCTTCCTGGCTTTCTGGACGGCTGCGACACCTTCGAGGAATACTTGGAAAAGGTAGCGCGGCACATCTTTTTCGCCGGGAACGGCTGCGGGGACTATTACTGCTACCGTGTCCTGCCTGACGGTCAGGTAGACGGCTCTCAAATCTACATTTGGGAACACGAGACCTTTGAACACCATGTGGTGGCCAAAGACATTCCCGACTTGATTCGCAAGTATTACCATGACCAATGCTGAAAAAAGGAACCAGCCCTTGGATTTTTTGGGCCGGTTCCTTTTGTTTTATTTATGTTCAGATAGGTAAGTCAGCGGCAGAAGTCGTTTAAGTACCGCTCCAGGCAGGAGGAGATGATGGCCTTGGCCGCCTCATGGTCCCGCACCTCGCCGATCTGAGTGTGAGAGGCGTCCTCCAGCTGCTTGTACACCGTGAAGAAGTGCTGCATCTCGTCGAAGATATGCCGGGGCAGCTCGGTGATGTCCTTGTAATTGTTGTAGGTGGGGTCGTCAAAGGGGATGGCGATGATTTTCTCATCCTCGCTGCCGCCGTCGTCCATGATGATGACGCCGATGGGGTAGCACCGCACCAAGGACATGGGGATGATGTTCTCCGAGCAGAGCACCAGCACGTCCAGGGGGTCGCCGTCGTTGGCGTAGGTGCGGGGGATAAAGCCGTAGTTGGCCGGGTAGTGGGTGGAGGTGTACAGCACCCGGTCCAGCCGTAGCAGGCCGGTTTCCTTGTCCATCTCGTACTTGGCCTTGCCGCCCTTGGTGATTTCAATGACGGCGAAGAAGTCGTCCGCCTTAATGCGCTTGGGGGAAATGTCGTGCCAGATGTTCATGTGGCTTCTCATCCTTTCCTAAAAAAAGACAGTGCTTTTTTCCTCTTTCCTCCAGTATAGCACAACCTGGGAGAAATGAGAAGGGATGGGCCAAGTTTTTCCCGCATAGGATAGGGGGAGGAGGTGGCGCCATGACATGCAGGCTAGATTCCCTGCGGGACAAGGAGGTCATCAATGTAAAGGACGGCGGCCGCATCGGCTTTGTCAGCGACGCGGAGGTGGACACCCAAGAGGCAAAGCTCACCGCCGTGGTGGTCTATGGCAGGCTGCGGCTGTTCGGCCTTTTGGGCCGGGAGGCGGACTTCGTCATCCCCTGGAAGGACATCGTCCTCATCGGCGAGGACACGGTGCTGGTGCAGTACGAGGCCCCCGCCCAGGCCCAGCGGCAGAGCGCCTTGGGCAGGCTGCTGGAAAAAATCGGCTTTTAAAGGGGGAATTTCGCCGGGATTTTACCCGTTCCCCGCGAAAAATTGCTTGCTTCTCCCGGGGGCTTGTGCTATAATATTTCAGCAAAACACACGCCGCGCCTCGGATTGGTGCCTGGGAAAGCCCCAGGTCTGCCCCGAAGCTGCAGCGCGGCGGCGGTAAAAACCAAGGAGGTATTTGTAAAATGGCAGTTGTATCTATGAAGCAGCTTTTGGAGGCCGGTGTTCACTTCGGCCACCAGACCCGCCGGTGGAACCCCAAGATGGCTCCCTACATCTTCACCGAGCGCAACGGGATTTATATCATCGACCTGCAGAAGACCGTGAAGAAGCTGGAGGAGGCCTACAACTTCGTGCGCGACCTGTCCGCCGAGGGCAAGAGCGTCCTGTTCGTGGGCACCAAGAAGCAGGCCCAGGAGTCCATCCGCGAGGAGGCTACCCGCGCCGGCGCTTTCTATGTAAACGCCCGTTGGCTGGGCGGCATGCTCACCAACTTCACCACCATCCGCACCCGCATCCAGCGCCTGGCCCAGCTGCGCAAGATGGAAGAGGACGGCACCTTCGACCTGCTGCCCAAGAAGGAAGTCAGCAAGCTGCAGCTGGAGATTGAAAAGCTGGAGCGTTTCCTGGGCGGCATTAAGGACATGAAGTCCTACCCCGGCGCCCTGTTCATCGTGGACCCCCGCAAGGAGCGCATCGCCGTGTCCGAGGCCCGCAACCTGGGCATTCCGATTGTGGCCATCGTGGACACCAACTGCGACCCCGACGAAATCGACTATGTCATTCCCGGCAACGATGACGCCATCCGCGCCGTGAAGCTCATTGCCGGCGCTATGGCCGACGCCATCATCGAGGGCCGCGAGGGCCAGATGGGCGCCGCCGCCAAGGAGGCCGCCGAGGCTGAGGCCGATGCCGAAGAGGCCGGCGACATCAACGTGGAAGAGTAATCCCTTTTCTATAAAATAGGTAGGAACGCTGATTGGATTTGGCCCGCTGGCCCGCCAGGGGGCATACGAGAAAGGATGTTGCAACATGAATTTTACCGCGAAAGACGTCGCCGCCCTTCGTGAGAAGACCGGCTGCGGCATGATGGATTGCAAAAAGGCCCTCACCGCTTCCGAGGGCGATATGGAAAAGGCCATTGACTTCCTGCGCGAGAAGGGCCTGGCCGCTTCCGTGAAGAAGGCTGGCCGCATCGCCGCCGAGGGCGTGGCTTTCGCCACTGTCAGCGAGGACGGCAAGGTGGGCGTGGTCATCGAGGTCAACGCCGAGACCGACTTTGTCGCCAAGAACGCCGACTTCCAGGCCTTTGTCAAGACCTGCGCCGACACCGTTATCGAGCAGAACCCCGCCGACGTGGAAGCCCTGCTGGCCTGCAAGGCTGCCGGCACCGAGGAGACTGTGGACGCCCTGCTGAAGGAGAAGATCCTCACCATCGGCGAGAACATCAAAATCCGCCGCTTTGCCCGCTATGAGGGCGCTGTCACCTCTTACGTCCACGCTGGCGGCCGCATCGGCGTCATCGTGAAGTTCGACACCACCGACGACATCGCCGCTACCGAGGGCTTCAAGGCCTATGCCCACAACGTGGCCATGCAGATTGCCGCCATGAACGCCGAGTATCTGGACGAGGCCTCCGTCCCCGCCGAGCGCGTGGAAAAGGAGAAGGAAATCCTCACCCAGCAGATCGTGGACGAGGGCAAGCCCCAGAACATCGCCGAGAAGATTGTGGCTGGCCGTCTGAACAAGTTCTTCAAGGAAATCTGCCTGGTGGACCAGGTCTACGTGCAGGATAGCTCCATGACCGTGAAGCAGTACACCGAGTCTGTGGCCAAGGAGCTGGGCGGCGACATCAAGATTGCCGCTTACACCCGCTTCGAGAAGGGCGAGGGCCTGGAGAAGCGCCAGGACGACTTCGCTGCCGAAGTGGCCGGCATGGTGAAGTAAGCTTTCCAAAAGCACAACAAAAGAGCGAGTTCCAGAAATGGAGCCCGCTCTTTTTTATTCTTCTCGCGCCTTTCCCCACCTCTTCCCAAACAGCCAATACACCAGCACCGCCAGGAAGGGGATGTCGTAGGTGTGGAGAAAGTTGCCCAGCAGCAGGTTCATCCCCACATACCCGGCGAACACCCCCAGCTTGAGGACCAGCGCCAGGGCGCCGGGGCGCAGGGTCAGCCGCACCAGATAGGCCATGAGAGGGGAGAGGCAGGCAAAGGCCGCCCAGGCCTTGATAAAGCTCCAGCCGTAGATGGAGTTTGTCACCTCGGCGGTGATGTAGTAGGTTAGCAGCATCCCGGCGCAGAACAGGAATATGTTGGCCATGGCGGTGCGGTTGTCCCGGCTGTACAGGCTAATGGCCACGCCAATCACCACCCACACCCCCGCCTGGGAGAAGATGTCGCTGAGGGACACCCCAAAGTGCTGGGCGTAGCAGTGGATGTCCAGCATCTTCACCAGAAAGCCTGTGATGAGCCCCAGCACCCCCATAGACGCCGGGCGCAGCAGCCATGAAACTGCCTTTTTCATGGTCCTCCCTCCTTTTCCTGTAGTATAGCACACTTGCCCGGCGGAAAAATAGGACGTGACTTTTCATTCTTCTCCAAAGAGCGGCCCGCCTGCCCTAGGGCAAGATGTAAATTTTTTGTAACGCCCCGCCGGTTTTTCGGCTTTCCCAGGGGCCGCAAAGGTTTTCCCCCGGGGAAAAGAAGCTCTTTACGCTTTACAACCGAGGGGTTTTCATGTACAATAAGTTCGAATATAATCTGTAGAACGGGAGAGATACCATGGCACCGAAATATAAGCGCGTTTTGCTCAAGCTCAGCGGCGAGTCCCTGGCGGGAAAGGCCGGGCACGGCATTGATTTTGACACAGTCCTGGCCATCTGCAAGCCGGTCAAGGAACTTGTGGACATGGGGGTGGAAGTGGCCATCGTGGTAGGCGGCGGCAACTTCTGGCGCGGCCGCTCCAGCGGCAGCATGGACCGCACCCGCGCCGATCACATGGGCATGCTGGCCACGGTCATCAACGCCCTGGGCGTGGCCGACGGCCTGGAGCAGCTGGGCCTGGATGTGCGGGTGCAGACCGCCATCGCCATGCAGGAGGTGGCCGAGCCCTACATCCGCAACCGGGCGGTGCGCCACCTGGAAAAGGGCCGTGTGGTTGTGTTCGGCTGCGGCACGGGCAACCCCTTCTTCTCCACGGATACCGGCGCTGCCCTGCGGGCGGCGGAGATTGAGGCGGACGTCATCCTCAAGGCCACCATGGTGGACGGCGTCTACGACAGCGACCCCAAGAAAAACCCCAACGCCAAAAAGTACGACACCTTAAGCTACATGGATGTGCTCAACCAGAACCTGGGCGTGATGGACATGACCGCCGCCTCCTTCTGCAAGGATAGGAACATCCCCTTCCTGGTGTTCAGCATCGAGGACCCGGAGAACATTGTCCGCGCCGTTTCCGGCGAGAAAGTGGGCACCTTGGTCCAGTAAGCTTTGGAAAAACACAAAAACCCATGGCACTACCATTATTTCTATTTTCTATTTTATTGAAAGGCTGGAATCAATCATGGCAGAGATGAAAGACGTATTCGCAAAGGCCGAAAGCAAAATGAACAAGAGCATCGACCACCTGATGGAGGAGTACGCCGCCATCCGCGCGGGCCGGGCCAACCCCGCCGTGCTGGACCACATCATGGTCAACTACTACGACACCCCCACCCCCATCAACCAGCTGGCGGCTGTTTCCGTCACCGAGGCCCGGGTGCTCACCATCCAGCCCTGGGACATGAGCGTGCTGCGGGGCATTGAGAAGGCCATCCAGACCTCCGACCTGGGCGTGAACCCCCAGAACGACGGCAAGGTCATCCGGCTGGTGTTCCCGCCCCTCAACGAGGAGCGCCGCAAGGAGCTGACCAAGGACGTCTCCAAGCTGGGCGAGGAGGCCAAGGTGGCCATTCGCGCCATCCGCCGGGACGCCATTGAGAAGCTGAAGGAGATGAAAAAGGCCGGCGACATCACCGAGGACGATTTGAAGCAGGCCGAAAAGAAGATTCAGGACCTCACCGACAAGTACGTGAAAAACGCCGAGGACTGCGCCCAGAAGAAAGAGAAGGAGATTATGGCTATCTAAGCCGGAAAGGGGGACGCGGCCTTGGCCTTAACCAAAACACAGGATGTGGAAAGCAAGCTGCCTGTCCACATCGGCATCATCATGGACGGCAACGGCAGGTGGGCCAAGAAGCGCTTTCTGCCCCGTTCCGCCGGCCATCGGGCGGGTGCGTCCAATTTTCGCACCATCACCCGCTATTGCTCCCGCATTGGCATCCAATACTTGACCATCTACGCCTTTTCCACAGAGAACTGGAACCGCCCCGCCGAGGAGGTGGGCGGCCTGATGCGCCTGTTTAAGGAGTACCTGGAGGAGGCCCTGCGGGACTTTATGGACGAGAACATCCGGGTGCGCTTCATCGGGGATGTGTCCGCCTTCCCGGCGGAGGTGCGCCAGCTCATTGAGGAGGTAGAGGAGGCCTCGGCCCCCAAGACAGGCATGGTGCTGAACCTGGCCATGAACTACGGCGGCCGGGCGGAAATCACCCGGGCAGCCCAGCGCTTTGCCCAAGAGGTGCAGCAGGGCCGCAGAAGCCCCGAGGAGCTCACCGAGGAGCTCTTCTCCCAGTACCTCTACACCGGCGGCCAGCCGGACCCGGATTTGATTATCCGGCCCAGCGGGGAGGAGCGCCTCTCCAATTTCCTGCTGTGGCAGAGCGCCTATGCCGAGCTGGTCTACTTTGACATTCTTTGGCCCGACTTTAAAACCAGCGACTTGGACGAGGCTTTGGCTATTTACGCCTCGCGCCAACGGCGCTTTGGGGGGGTATAATCCCCCAGTGTATGGTAGCAGGGATTGTTCAACCTTTTCTCTGCTGCCGGCAATTTTTGGGAGAAATCGTTTTTTTAGAGAAGAAAAACCTGAAAAGGGATGTTGTTATGAAACAGCGCGTTCTATCCGGCGCTATTTTAGTTGTCTTTTTCGCAGCTGTCATTGTGTTCAACCGCTCGTTCCCGCTGGCGCTGAACATTGTGGTGGCGCTTATTTCTGCTACGGCGGTGCTGGAGCTCATCCGGGCCCTGGGGCTGCTGCGCAAGTGGTTCCTGTGCGCCCCGGCTCTGCTCACCGCCGCCGTGGTGCCCTTTTGCCAGAACGACTGGGAGTTCCCAGTCTACTGCCTGTTCACCCTGTGGATTTTTTCCGCCATGATCGTCTACCACCAGGAGACCACCTTTAAAGAGGTGGGCATGCTCTACAGCATGGTGGTGCTCATCCCCAGCGCCTTGCAGACTTTGGTCTCCCTGCGGGACCTCAGCGAGAACCACGGCATGTTCTACGTGCTCATCGCCGTGCTCTCCGCCTGGGTGGCGGACGCCGGGGCCTATTTTGCGGGCACCTTCTTCGGCAAGCACAAGCTGTGCCCCACCATCAGCCCCAAAAAGACGGTGGAGGGCGCCATGGGCGGCGTGGTGGTCAACGTGATTGTCATGCTGCTGTGCGGCGTGCTTTTCACCGAGTTCTACTACCAGGGCGCCGCCCGGGCCAGCTACCTGGTGCTGGGGATAATCGGCTTCTTCGGGGCCATTCTGTCCATCTTGGGGGACTTGAGCTTCTCCCTGATTAAGCGCAGCTGCCACATCAAGGACTTTGGCCAGGTCATCCCCGGACACGGCGGCATTCTGGACCGTTTCGACAGCGTGATTTTCACCGCGCCCTTTGTGTACCTGCTGGTGAGTTATCTCCCCTTGGCGGGCGCATAATATTTGGGAGGTGTGCTATGATGCGACTATCGTTGCTGGGCTCCACCGGCTCCATTGGCACCCAGGCCCTGGAGGTGGTGCGCAACCTCCGCGCCCAGGGGGAGGAGGTCCAGGTGGTGGCCCTGGCGGCCCGCTCCAGCGTACAGGTGCTGGAGGCCCAGGCCCGGGAGTTCCGCCCGGCTGTGGTGGCTGTCTTTGAGGAGGCCGCCGCCCGCTCGCTGCGGGAAAGCCTGGCGGACACGGGCATCCCCGTCCTGGCCGGCATGGAAGGCCTGTGCCAAGCCGCCGCCTGGGAAACCGCCACCACCACCCTCAACGCGGTGGTGGGCATGGTGGGATTGCAGCCCACCCTGGCGGCCATCCGGGCGGGCAAGACGGTGGCCCTGGCCAACAAGGAGACCTTGGTGGCCGGCGGCGCCATGGTCATGGAGGAAGCCCGCAGCCGCGGCGTTGCCATGTTGCCGGTGGACAGCGAGCACTCCGCCATTTTCCAGTGTTTGCAGGGCTGCCCGGAAAAGGGCGCCTTGGAGAAGCTGATTCTCACCGCCTCCGGCGGGCCGTTCTTCGGCAGAAAGCGGCAGGAGCTGGCCGCCGTCACCCGGGAGCAGGCCCTGCGTCACCCCAACTGGGACATGGGCGCGAAAATCACCATCGATTCCGCCACACTGATGAACAAGGGCCTGGAGGTCATCGAAGCCTCTTGGCTCTTTGATATGCCGGAGGAGAAGATCCAGGTGGTGGTCCACCGGGAGAGCATCATCCACTCCATGATTCAATATAAAGACCATGGGGTGATTGCCCAGCTGGGCCTGCCGGATATGGCGGTGCCCATCCAGTACGCCCTCACCTACCCCAGGCGGCTGCCCTCCCCCGCGGGGGAGCTGGACTTGTGCGCCCTGGGGGCGCTCACCTTCTGCCCGCCGGACGAGGATGCCTTCCCCTGCCTGGCCTTGTGCCGGGAGGCATTGCGCCGGGGCGGGCTGGTGCCTGCCGCCGCCAACGGCGCCAACGAGCAGGCCGTGGCCCTGTTTTTAGAGGGGAAGATCGGCTTTTTGGACATTCCCCGGCTGGTGGAGGCCGCCATGGCCCGCCAGGCCCCCGGCGTAGTCACTTTGGAGGCGGTTCTGGAAGCGGATAAAGAGGCGCGGGCTTTTGTGGCAGGCGCGGCACACTGATTTAAAGGAGATGGTTCTTTGCAGATTCTGACGGCGGCTTTACTCATCCTTATAGGCGTTCTGTTTTTTGGCTTTATCATTTTCTTTCACGAGCTGGGGCATTTCCTGCTGGCAAAGGCCTCGGGCATCCGGGTCAACGAGTTTGCCCTGGGCATGGGGCCAAAACTGTTTGGCTTTCGAAAAGGGGAGACCCAGTACAGCCTGCGCCTGCTGCCCATTGGCGGCTACTGCGCCATGGAGGGGGAGGACGAGGAGAGTCAGGATGTCCGCGCTTTTGGCAACAAGCCGGTGTGGAAACGCTTTCTAGTGGTCGCTGCCGGATCTGTCTTTAACATTGTTCTGGGCTTTTTCCTGATGATGATTGTTTTGGGCCAGCAGGATGTGTTCACCACTACGCAAATCGCCAGCTTCACCGAGGGCTCGGCCCTCCAGGCTGCCGGCGCCCAGGTGGGGGATACCATCGTGGAGGTGGACGGCTATGCCATCTACACCGACCGGGATTTGAACTTTGCGCTGGTGCTGGCGGACCCGGACGCCGTCTCCATGGTAGTGGAGCGGGACGGCCAGCGGGTGGACTTGGGCACCTTTGCCTTACACTCTCAGACGCTGGAGGACGGCTCCTCCATGGTGTCCCTGGACTTCTACGTGGAGCCGGAGGCGGTCACCTTCCTAAGCCTGGTGCGCCGCTCCGCCACGGACACCCTCTCCATGGCCCGCATGGTGGTGGAGACTTTAAAGGGCATGTTCACCGGCCGCTTTGGCCTCAACGACGTGGCAGGGCCTATCGGCACGGCCCAGGCCATTGGCCAGGCCGCCAGCGCCGGTTTGGCGGAGGGCTTTGGCCAGGCGGTGCTCAACATCCTGCTGATGATTGTGATGATCACCGTCAACCTGGGGGTTATCAATCTGCTGCCTCTGCCTGCCCTAGACGGAGGAAGGCTGCTGTTCCTCCTCTGGGAGGGCGTCACCCGCCACCCCGTCCCCGCCAAATACGAGGGCTATGTCCACGCGGTGGGTTTCGTTCTGTTTATCGGGCTGACAGTGGTCATCGCCTTTCACGATATTTTCCGCATTGTCCAAGGATAGCGAACAAACCAGGGGGCCCGGCAGCCGGGCCTCCCTTTTTGAAAGATAGGGAAAGGGGAACTGTATGCAACGGAGAAGTTCAAAACAAGTGATGGCCGGGGGCGTGGCCATTGGAGGCGGCGCGCCCATCACCGTGCAGTCCATGCTCAACGTGCCCTCCACAGACATCCAGGGCAGCGTGGAGCAGGCCCTGCGCCTGGAGCGGGCAGGGTGCCAAATCCTGCGGGCGGCCATCCCCAACAAAGAGGCCGTGGCCCTCATCCCCGCCATCAAGGAGAGGGTGTCCATCCCCCTGGTGGCGGACATCCACTTTGACTACAAGCTGGCCCTGGAGGCCGTGGCCGCGGGCATCGACAAAATCCGCATCAACCCCGGCAACATCGGGGACGACAGCCGGGTGAAGGCCGTGGCCGACGCCTGCCGCCGGAAGAACATCCCCATCCGCATTGGGGTCAATTCCGGCTCTTTGGAAAAGCACATCCTGGCAAAGTATGGCTCCCCCACCCCGGAGGCCCTGGTGGAGAGCGCCCTGTACCACGTCTCGCTGCTGGAGAAATTTGACTTTACGGACATTGTCATCTCCCTAAAGGCCTCCTCCGTGGACTTGACGGTGCGGGCTTACGAGCTCATGGCCCAGCAGTGCCCGTACCCCCTGCACCTGGGGGTGACAGAGGCCGGCACCGCCCGCATGGGCCTGGTGAAATCCGCCATCGGCATCGGCAGCCTGCTCCAGCGGGGCATTGGGGATACCATCCGGGTGTCCCTCACCGCCGACCCCGTGGAGGAGGTGGCCGCCGGGGAGGACATCCTGCGGGCCCTGGAGCTGAAGGGCGGCGTGAAGTTTGTCTCCTGCCCCACCTGCGGCCGCACCCGCATCGACTTAATCGGCCTGGCCCACCAGGTGGAGGACGCCCTGCAAGGCTGCCAGAAGGACATCACCGTGGCGGTGATGGGCTGCGCGGTCAACGGCCCCGGCGAGGCCCGGGAGGCCGACTTGGGAGTGGCCGGCGGCGAGGGTGAGGGGCTGCTCTTTAAAAAGGGGAAAATCCTGCGCAAGGTCCCCGAGGACCAGCTTCTCCCGGCCCTGCTGGAAGAAGTGGAAAAGCTATAATCTGGGAAGGATAGGGTAGACGCCTTGAACACACTGGGACAATTTTTTCAAAAGGAACTCAACGGGGAGAGCTTTTCCGACGCGCTGCGCGCCGGGGAGCTGGTGCAAATCACCGTCAACCGCGCCGAGCGCTCCGCACGGCTGGGAGTGCGCTTCCCCCAGCTGGTGGAGTACAGCGAGCTGCGCAAGCTGGAGCGGGTGCTGGAAGGCCCCGCCTTTGGCCTGGGCGGGGTAAAGCTGCTGCCCCACTTCCCGCCGGAGCTGTTCTCCGGGGACTGCGTGCCCCTGCTGGTGGCGGCCCTCAAGGAGCGGGACGCCACCTTAAACGGCACCTTCAACCAGGCGAAGGCCGTCTACCAAAGCGGCAAGCTCACCATCCACCTGGCCCACGGCGGCTATGAGCTTTTGGCCGCCCGGAACACCGGCGCCAAGCTGGAAAGCCTTATCCAGGAGTGGTTCCAGGTCTCCTGCGCGGTGGAGTTCGCGGGAAGGCTCTCGGTGGACGCCGGGGAGGGCACCTTGGTGGAGAAGGCCCGCAACGAGCAGGTCCGCCGCCAGCGGGAGGCAGAGGTCCGGGAGATGGAGGAGTACGAGGAGGCTTTGCAGGAGCGGGCCAGCCGCCGGCAGGTCAGTGTGCGGGACGAGGAGCACCTGCTGCCCACCATCATCCCAGAGACGGCCAAGGCCGTGCTGGGCCAGGTGCCCCGGGGCAAAATCACCCCGTTGCGGGAGGCCGCCTTGGATATGGGCAGCCTGGTGGTCTGGGGGGAGATTTTCTCCGTGGAGAGCAAGGAGACCCGGGACAAAGCCCGGAAAATCTACTCCATCGACATCACCGACTACACCGGCTCCACCACCTTGAAAATCATCCAGGACGCCCGGGAGTGCCAGGCTTTGGATAAGCTCAAGGCGGGCACGGCTTTGCTGGTCCGGGGGGAGATGGAGTACGACAAGTACGACCGGGAAAACGTCATGCGCCCCCGGGCCATCGCCACGGTGGAGCTGGTAAAGGTGGTGGACGACGCCCTGGAAAAGCGGGTGGAGCTGCACCTGCACACCAGCATGTCCGACATGGACGGCATGACCCCTGCCGCCGCCCTTATCAAGCAGGCCCATCAGTGGGGCCAGAAGGCCGTGGCCATCACCGACCACGGCGTGGCCCAGGCCTTCCCAGAGGCTATGAACACCGTGGAGGCCATCCGCAAGGAGGACCCGGAGTTCAAGGTGCTCTACGGCACGGAGGCCTACTTTGTCAATGACCTGGTGCCCGCCGTGTCCGGCGGCAGCCAGCAGCCCCTGTCCGGGGATTTCATCTGCTTCGACTTGGAGACCACCGGCCTTTCCGCCCAGAACGACCGCATTACGGAAATCGGCGCGGTGCGTCTGCACAACGGGGAAATCACCGACCGCTTCGACATCTTCGTGGACCCGGAGCGGCCCATCCCGGAGAAAATCACCCAGCTGACCTCCATCACCAACGAGATGGTGGCCGGCGCCCCCAAGGAGGCGGAGGCTTTAGAGCAGTTCTTCCAGTTCTGCGGGGAGGACGCCGTGCTGGTGGCCCACAACGCCTCCTTTGACGCCAGCTTTGTGCGGGCGGCATTGCAGCGCCAGGGCAAGCCCTTTGAGAACACCTATATCGACACGGTGACCATGGCCCGCTCTCTGCTGCCCGATTTGAAAAAGGCCACCTTGGATTCCGTGGCCAACTACTTAAAGCTCAAGCCCTTCCACCACCACCGGGCCGAGGACGACGCCGCCGTGCTGGGGGACATCTTCCTCAACTTCTTAGAGCGCCTCAAGCATGACCACAACATCCACCGGGTGGATGAGATAAACGGCGCCCTGGCCGGCGGCGACCCCAAGAAGCTGCGGCCCTACCACATGATTTTGCTGGTGAAGAACCACACGGGCCTGAAAAACCTGTACCGCCTCATCTCCGAGGGGCATCTCAACTACTTCTACCGCAACCCCCGCACCCCCAAGAGCCTGCTGAACAAGTACCGGGAGGGCCTGCTGGTGGGCAGCGCCTGCGAGGCCGGCGAGCTGTTCCGGGCCGTGGTGAAGGGGGAGTCCTTCGACAACCTGTGCAAAATCGCCTCGTACTACGACTACCTGGAAATCCAGCCCCTGGGCAACAACATGTTCATGGTGCGCAACGGCGACACCGACGTGGAGGGCCTGCGGGAGTACAACCGCACCATTGTGCGCATTGGCGAGAAGCTGAACAAGCCTGTGGTGGCCACCTGCGACGTCCATTTCAAAGACCCCAAGGACGCGGACTTCCGCCGGGTCATCATGGGCGGCCGCGGCTTTGACGACGCCGACCAGCAGGCGCCCCTGTACATGCGCACCACCCCGGAGATGCTGAAGGAATTCAGCTACCTGGGGGAGGAGAAGGCCTTTGAGGTGGTGGTGAAAAACCCCGGCAAAATCGCCGACCAAATCGACTACATCCGCCCGGTGCCCATGGGCAACTTCCCGCCCTTCATCGAGGGCGCCGAGGAGCAGCTGGTGTCCATCACCTGGGAGCGCGCCAAGAAGAAGTACGGCGACCCCCTGCCCGAAATCGTCAAGGCCCGTTTGGACAAGGAGCTGAACTCCATCGTCAAGCACGGCTTCTCCGTGCTGTACATGACCGCCCAGAAGCTGGTGGCCGACAGCGAGGCCCACGGCTATTTGGTGGGCTCCCGCGGCTCCGTGGGCTCCTCCCTGGTGGCCAGCATGTCCGGCATCTCCGAGGTGAACCCCTTGGAGCCCCACTACGTCTGCCCCCACTGCCAGCACAGCGAGTTCTTCACCGACGGCAGCGTGGATTCCGGCTTTGACCTGCCCCCCAAGGACTGCCCCGTCTGCGGCGCCCCCATGGACCGGGACGGCCACACCATCCCCTTCGAGACCTTCCTGGGCTTCGACGGCGACAAGGTCCCCGACATCGACTTGAACTTCTCCGGCGAGTACCAGTCCGGCGCCCATCGCTACACAGAGGTGCTCTTCGGCCGGGACAACGTGTTCAAGGCTGGCACCATCGCCACCGTGGCGGACAAGACCGCCATTGGCTATGTGCGCAAGTACGCCGAGACAAAGGGCATCACCCTGCACAAGGCGGAGGAAAAGCGCCTGGCTTTGGGCTGTACGGGCATCAAGCGCACCACGGGCCAGCATCCCGGCGGCATGATTGTCATCCCCCGGGGCATGGAGGTCTACGACTTCTGCCCGGTGCAGCACCCCGCCAACGACCAGAAAAACGACAACATCACCACCCACTTCGACTTCCACTCCATCCACGACAACGTGTGCAAGCTGGACGAGCTGGGACACGATGTGCCCACCATCTACCGCTACCTGGAGGACTACACCGGCATCTCGGTGATGGACGTCTCCATGAGCGACCCGGAGGTCATGTCACTGTTCAACTCCCCGGCGGCCTTGGGCGTCACCGAGGAGGACTTGGGCGGCATTAAGACAGGCACCCTCTCCCTGCCGGAGCTGGGCACCAACTTTGTCCGGGGCATGCTGGAGGAATCCCACCCTACCAAGTTCTCGGACTTGCTGCAAATCTCCGGCCTGTCCCACGGCACCGACGTGTGGCTGGGCAACGCCCAGGATTTGATTAAGGCGGGCACCTGCACCATTTCCGAGGTTATCGGTACCCGTGACAGCATTATGACCTACCTGATGAACAAGGGCCTGGAACCCAAGATGGCCTTTAAAATCATGGAGATTGTGCGAAAGGGCAAGGCCACCAAGCTCCTCACCCAAGAGCACATCCAGGCCATGAAGGAGCACAACGTGCCCCAGTGGTACATCGATTCCTGCTTTAAAATCAAGTACATGTTCCCCAAGGCCCACGCGGCGGCCTACATGATTTCCGCCCTGCGCCTGGGCTGGTACAAGGTCCACAAGCCCCTGGAGTACTACGCCGCCTACTTCACCGTGCGCAGCGACGACTTCGACGGCGTCACCGCCGTGCGGGGCAAGGAGGCCGTGTTCCGCAAGATGAAGGACCTGGACGTGAAAATCAAAAACCGGGAGGCCTCCCCCAAGGAGGAGGGCGAGTTCGGCATGCTCCAGATTATCAACGAGATGCTGGCCCGTGGCATCACCCTGCGCCCGGTGGACTTGTACAAGTCCGAGGCCAAGAAGTTCGTGGTGGAGGAGGGCGAAATCCGCCTGCCCTTCTCCTCTTTGGCCGGCGTGGGCGAGGCGGCCGCGTTCAGCCTGCGGGAGGCCCGGGAGACCGGCGGGGAGTACATCTCCATCGATGACCTCCAGGCCCGGGCCAAAGTGTCCAGCGCTGTCATCGATACCCTGCGGGAAGCCGGTTCCCTCTCCGGCCTGCCTGAAAGCAGCCAGACCACCTTGTTTTAAAGAGCTTCTCCAAGGGAACTCGTGAAGGAAGGCCGCAAAACTCGCGAAGGCAAGCTGCTTTTGCAGCGCTTCTCTGAACCGCATTCGACGTTTTGCGGTTTTGGCCTTTGCCAAAATGGGGATGCCATACCATCCCCAAGCAAAACTCGGGGAGAAAAGCTGCTTTTGCAGCGCTTCTCTGAACCGCATTCGACGTTTTGCGGTTTTGGCCTTTGCCAAAATGGGGATGCCATACCATCCCCAAGCAAAACTCGGGGAGAAAAGCTGCTTTTGCAGCTTTTCTCTTGACAAACGCAGTTTCTTACATTATCATAGTAGCACGCTAAAGTATTACGTTGCGAGAAAGGGGGCGGCCCGCCTGGGGAGCTTTCGGGCGGGCCACTGGTTTTTTATGAGGACATACAGCAAAATCACCCCAGAGGGTGCCCGGGACCTGCTTTTTGAGGAGTGCCGCGCCCGCCGGGAGGTACAGGCCAAGCTCTCCCAGGTGTTTACCCTGCGGGGCTACCGGGAGGTCATCACCCCGGGCCTGGAGTATTTCGATGTGTTCAACCTGCCTGGGGCGGCCATCTCCCAGCAGGAGATGTACAAGTGCACCGACAACCACGGCCGCCTGGTGGTGTTCCGGCCGGACTCCACCTTGCCCATCGCCCGGGTGGCGGCCTCCCGCCTCCAGGGGTGGGAGCGGCCCCTGCGGTTCTTCTACAGCCAGACCATCTACCGCAACCGGCCCGACCTTTCCGGCCGCAGCGACGAGTCCGCCCAGATGGGCATTGAGCTGATGGGCGCCGGGGGCCTGCGGGCGGATTTGGAGGCCATCGCCACAGCGGTGGAGGCCCTTTCCGTCTGCGTGCCGGACTTCCGTGTGGAGATTGGCCACGCCCGGTTCTTCCAGGCTTTGGCGGACCAGCTGCCCCTCTCCCCCGAGGAAAAGGAGGGCCTGCGGGACACCATCGAATCGAAAAACTACGCCGCCCTCTCTGAGCGGCTGGACCCCCTGGGGGACTTGCCCGCGGCCCGTGCCATGGCCCAGCTGCCCCGGCTGTTCGGCGGGGAGGAGGCCCTGGCCGGCGCCGAGCGCTGGTTCCAGGACGGGGAGACCCGGGAGATTCTGGAATCTTTAAAGGGCCTGTACCAGGCCTTGGGCCAGCTGGGGCTGGGGGATAGGCTCATGGTGGACCTGGGGCTGGTGCAGCGCAACGACTACTACACCGGCGTGGTGTTTTCCGCCTATGTGCCCCAGCGGGGGGACGCGGTGCTGCTGGGCGGCCGGTACGACGGCCTCTGCGGCAAGTTTGGTGACCCCATGCCCGCCGTGGGCTTCTCCATCGACTTGGACGCCGTGGCGGATTTAAACACCGCCCTGGCAGGCCCCGCCCCGGTGGAGGCCTTGGTCTATGGGGAGCCCGGCTTTGAGATGCAGGGCCAAAAGCTGGTGAGCTCCCTGGCAGGGCAGGGCGTCCTGTGCGAGAGCTCCCTCTTTGAGACAGAGGCGGAAACCTTGGAGTACGCCAAAAAGCGGAATATCCCCACCGTGTACGTGGTGGGGGAGAACACCCGGGAAATCACCCTGGAAGGAGGGAAGCGCTGATGCAGCCGCTGCGAATCGCTTTGACAAAAGGCAGGCTGGAGAAATCCACCGTGCAGCTCTTTGAGCAGGCGGGCATGGATTGCTCCCAGCTGCGGGAGAAGGGGCGCAAGCTCATTTTGCCGGTGGGGGACGGCTCCCTCCAGGCGGTGCTGGCCAAGGCCGCCGACGTCATCACCTATGTGGAGCACGGCGTGTGCGACATGGGCGTGGTGGGCAAGGACACCATCATGGAGAACGGCAGCCACTTCTTCGAGATTTTAGACCTGGGCTTTGGAAGGTGCAGCTTTGCCCTGGCCGCCCCCAAGGGCTCCGATTTTTACGGGGGCTACCGGGCCAAGACTATCGCCACCAAATACCCCAACGTGGCCCGGCGTTTTTTCGAGAGCAAACAGATGGACGTGCGCATCATCAAAATAGAGGGCAGCGTGGAGCTGGCGCCCCTGCTGGGCCTTTCCGACGGCATTGTGGACATTGTGGAAACCGGCGCCACCTTGCGGGAAAACGGCCTGGAGGTGGTGGAGCCCATCCACCAGGTGTCGGCCCGGCTCATTGTAAACGCCGCCAGCCTGAAGCTGCGCAAGCAGGAGATTGAGGACTTAGCCGCCCGCCTGGAGCGGGAGATTCAAAAGGGGGAAGGGAAATGATAAAAGTGGTACAGGGGGACCGGCAGACCTGCCAGTCCTTTGTGGAGGATTTGAAAAGCCGGGTGGGCCAGGCCTCCCCGGAGATTGAGCAGACCGTGCGGGACGTCATCGAGCAGGTGCGCGCCGGGGGCGACAGCGCCGTGAAGGCGTTTTCCGAGAAGTTCGACGGCTGGACCCCGGAAAACCTGGAGCTCTCCCGGGAGGCCTTGGAGCAGGCCGTGGCGGAGTGTGACCCGGCCTTTATCCAGTCTCTGCGGAAAGCGGCGGAGAACATCCGCGCCTTCCACCAGCGCCAAAAGCAGCAAAGCCGCATCGACCCCATGCCCAACGGCATCATCACCGGCCAGCGGGTGCGGGGCCTGCACCGGGTGGGCGTCTACGTCCCCGGGGGCACGGCTGGGTATCCCTCCTCTGTGCTGATGAACGTCATCCCCGCCCAGGTGGCGGAGGTGGGGGAGATTGTCATGGCCACCCCGCCGGGCCGCACCGGCAGGCCGGACCCCAACATCCTGGCCGCCGCCTATGTGGCCGGGGTGGACCGGGTGTTCCTGATGGGCGGGGCCCAGGCAGTGGCCGCCCTGGCCTTGGGCACCGAAAGCGTCCCCAAGGTGGACAAGATTGTGGGCCCGGGGAACATCTTTGTGGCCACGGCCAAAAAGCAGCTGTACGGCGTGGTGGACATTGACATGATTGCCGGCCCCAGCGAGATCCTCATTGTGGCAGATGAGAGCGCCAACCCCACGTTTTTGGCCGCCGACTTGATGAGCCAGGCCGAGCACGACCGCATGGCCTCCGCCATCCTCATCACCCCCAGCCGGGAATTGGCGGAGCGCACCGTGGCTGAGGTGTACCGCCAGATGGAGTACCTCTCCCGCAAGGAGATAATCCAAGAGGCGCTGGAGCGCTTCGGCGGCGTCATCGTCTGCGAGAGCATGGACGAGGCCGTGGACTTCGCCAACGAGCTGGCCCCCGAGCACCTGGAAATCTGCGTGGACAACCCCTTCTCCTACATCGGCCGGCTGGATAACGCCGGCTCGGTGTTCCTGGGGCACTACTCCCCCGAGCCCTTGGGGGATTACTTCGCCGGGCCCAACCACGTGCTGCCCACCGGCGGCACCGCCCGGTTCTTCTCGCCCCTGTCGGTGGACGACTTCATCAAGAAGTCCAGCTTCATCTATTACCCCAAGGAGGAGCTGGAAAAGGCCGCGCCGGACATCATCCGCCTGGCCCGGACCGAGGAGCTCACCGCCCACGCCAATTCCATCCAGGTGCGGGTGGAGGACTGAGGAGGCGCCCATGTACCAGCTGAATGACAAAATCAAGGACTTAAAGCCCTATGACCCGGTGACGGAGGACTCCCGCATCCACCTGGACGCCAACGAGTCCTTCCTGCCCCTGCCCGCCCCCATTTTAGAGGAGCTGGCCGCCGCGGTGCCCCAGGTGGCTTTCAACCGCTACCCGGACCCCGCCGCCCAGGAGCTGTGCCAGGCCTTTGCCGGGTATTACGGCGTGCCGGTGGAAAATGTGGCCGCGGGCAACGGCTCCGACGAGCTGATTACCGTGCTGTTCACCGGGTTCCTCCAAAAGGGGGAGGCCTTCGCCACCTTGGAGCCGGACTTCTCCATGTACGCCTTCAACGGCTATTTGCAGGAGGCCCGCCACGTCCCCATCCCCAAGGGGGCGGATTATGCCATCGATGTGGACCGTACCATCCAAACCTGCCGGCAGGAGGGCGTGAAGCTGCTGATTTTCAGCAACCCGGGCAACCCCACCTCCATCGTCTGCCCCCGGCAGGAGGTGCGGCGGCTTATCCAGGGCCTGCCGGACACTCTCGTGGTGCTGGACGAGGCCTACATGGACTTCTCCGACCAGAGCCTGCTGCCGGAATTCCAAGACTATGACAACCTGCTGCTGCTGCGCACCTGCTCCAAGGCCTTTGGCATGGCGGGGCTGCGCCTGGGCTTTGCCGTGGGGCAGAAGCGGCTGGTGGACGCCATCAAGGGGGTGAAGTCTCCCTACAACGTCAACGCCCTGTCCCAAAAGCTGGGGGCCGCGGTGCTCCGCCACCCCCAGGCAATGAAGGAGGCGCTGGCGGAAATCCTGGCCTCCCGGGAGCAGCTGCTACAGGGCATCCGCGCCCTGGGGGAGGCGTTCCCCGGCCGGTTCGCGCTGCTGCCCTGCGCCACCAACTTTGCCACCTTGCGCATGGCCGATGGGGAAGCCCTCTACCATTATCTGGGGGAGCAGGGCATCTCCATCCGCTATACGGGAGGGCTGGTGCGCATCACCTGCGGCACCGCCGGGGAAAACCAGGCTGTCCTCACCAAGATGGCCGACTATTTTGCCGCCGTGCCGGCGAAGGGGGAGTGACCTATGGAACGCTACGCATCCATGCACCGAAAGACCAACGAGACGGAAGTCACCCTGGAACTCTGCCTGGACGGGGGCGAGCGGGCCATCTCCACCGGGGTGGGCTTTTTTGACCACATGCTCAGCGCCTTTGCCGTCCACGGGAACTTTGGCCTCAAGGTGAAAACCGTAGGCGACTGGGAGGTGGACTGCCACCACACCATCGAGGACACGGGCATTGTTTTGGGCAAGGCCTTTGCCGAGGCGCTGCCCACCAAGCGGGGCATCCGCCGCTTTGGCCACGCCTACATCCCCATGGACGAGGCGCTGGCCTTTGCCGCGGTGGACATCAGCGGCCGGCCTTTCCTGGTGTTCTCCGGGGAGTTCCCCCAGGAGCGGGTGGGGGACTACGACACCTGCATGACCGAGGAGTTTTTCCGGGCCTTCGCCGCCAACGCGGGCATCACCCTGCACCTGCGGTGTGAGTACGGGAAGAACTCCCACCACATGATAGAGGCCCTGTTCAAGGCCGCCGCCCACGCCCTGCGGGACGCCCTTTCCCAAGAGGAGGACCCAAATCTGCTGCTTTCCTCCAAGGGCGTGCTGTAACAGCTTTACGCCAGGGCCCAGGTGTGCTATACTGGGGGAAAAGGGCTGCGCCAGATAAGCCCTGGCGCAGCCTTTGTAGTTTGAGAGGGGAGAGAGCGAAGCATGATTTTACTGCCAGCCATTGATTTGCACGAGGGGAAATGCGTCCGGCTGTTCCGGGGGGATTACGACACCGCCGAGGTGGTGGCCCAAGACCCCCTTTCCACCGCCAAGCGCTTTCAAGAGCAGGGGGCCCGCTGGCTCCACATGGTGGATTTGGACGGCGCCAAAGACGGCAAGCCTCAAAACCAGCAGCTGATTTTTGACGTGGTGGAGAACACGGACCTCCACGTGGAGGTGGGCGGCGGCATCCGGGACATGGACACCGTGGAGTACTACCTGAACCGGGGCGTCAGCCGGGTGATTCTGGGCTCGGCCGCCCTGCGCGACCCGGAGTTTGTCCGCCAGGCCGTCAAGCGCCATGGCAAGCAGATCGCCGTGGGCATCGACGCCTTGGACGGCAAAGTGGCCGCCGAGGGCTGGCTGGAGCAGAGCCAGGTGGACTATGTGGCCTTTGCCAAGGAGATGGAGTCCCTGGGCGTGCAGTACCTCATCTGCACGGACATCCACCAGGACGGCACCATGAACGGCCCCAACCTGGTGATGCTGGACAAGCTGAACCGGGCGGTGCACTGCCACATCATCGCCAGCGGCGGCGTCTCCAGCCTGCTGGACATTGTCAGCCTCTACGATTTGGGGCTGTACGGCGCCATCGCCGGGAAGTCTTTGTACACCGGCGCCCTGGACCTGCGCACCGCCATCATCGCCTGCCACAAGATTTCCGGCAAAAACGCCGCCGGGGATATGCCCGAGGACGAGCTGGACCTGTACTTTACCAAGTCCGATTTGCTCCCCGCCATCATCCAGGACGATGACACCAATGAAGTGCTGATGCTGGCCTATATGAACCGGGAGTCCTTCCGCAAGTCTTTGGAGACGGGCTACACCTGGTTTTACAGCCGCAGCCGCAAGACCTTGTGGAACAAGGGGGAGACCTCCGGCCACACCCAGAAAATCGTCAGCGTCTTTTCCGACTGCGACGACGACACCTTGCTCATCCGGGTAAAGCAGAAGGGCCCGGCCTGCCACACCGGCAGCCACAGCTGCTTCTTCAAGCGCTTGCGGGGCGAGGAATCACCGAAAGGGGAGTAAACCATGGATATTTTGCACGAGCTGTATGAAACCGTAGAGGGCCGCCGCCAGGAGAAGCAGGAGGGCTCTTACACCTGCTATCTCTTTGAGAAGGGCCTGGACAAGATTTTGAAAAAGTGCGGCGAGGAGTGCAGCGAGGTCATCATCGCCGCCAAAAACGGCAAGCAGGAGGACACCGTGGGCGAGCTGGCCGACCTGCTGTACCACCTGACCGTGCTCATGGTCAACGAGGGCATCCCCTTTGAGGCCGTGGAGCAGGAGCTGGCCCGCCGCCACCAGAAGCAGGGCAACTTAAAGCAGTTCCACCAGGTGGACAAGAACACGTGAGGGGCGCGCCAATGGACCGCGAACAGCTGTTGTCCCAGTGGCGGGAGGAGGCCGCCCGGGGCATGTCCGGCTGGGATTTCTCCCACATCCAGGGCCGCTGCACGGTGGAGCCCCTGCCCTGGGACTATCCCCAGGTGGTGCGGGAGTTCCTGCGCCCCGGGGTGCGTCTGCTGGACATGGGCACCGGCGGGGGCGAGCTGCTGCTCACCCTGGGCCACCCCTACGAGCTCACCAGCGTCACCGAGGGCTGGGAGCCCAACCTGGCCCTGTGCCAAAAAAAGCTTGCGCCCTTGGGCATCACCGTGAAGTATTACGACAGCGAAAAGGGGATGCCCCTGCCCTTCCCGGATGACAGCTTCGACTTGGTCATCGACCGCCACGAAAGCTACGACCTTTCGGAGGTCCGCAGGGTGCTGAAAAAGAACGGCTTTTTCGTCACCCAGCAGGTGGGCGGCGAAAACGACCTGCCCTTGGTCAAGCGGCTGTGCCAGGGCTTTCCGGGGAGCTTTGTGGGCTTCAACCTGGAAAACGAGCTGCCCCGGTTCCGCCAGGCGGGCTTCCGGGTGATGCGCAGCGACCAGGCCTACGTGGAAAGCCGCTATTTGGACGTGGGCGCCGTGGTGTTCCAGGCCAGCGTGTGCCCCTGGGAGTACCCGGGCTTTTCCGTGGAAACCAGCCAAGAGGCGCTGTTTCAGATGCAGGCGCAGGTGGAGTCCCTGGGCTTTGTGCCCAACCTGGAGCACCGCTTCCTCATCGTGGCGAAAAATAGAAAGTGAGGGGACATCGTGGAGATCCGTGACCTTCAAGAGAAGGAACTGCCACAGTTGTTGGCGTTGTACCGGCACCTCCATCCAGATGGGTGGCTGGAAGAGGGAGAAGCCGCTCGTGACATTTGGAAAACCATCCAGGCCCTGCCGGGGTACCACATCCTTGTGGCGGTGGAAGGGGGAGAGGTGCTTTCCTCCTGTACGCTGCTTATCGTCCCAAACTTGACCCACGGGGGCCGGCCCTACGGCGTGGTTGAGAATGTGGTGACCCACCTGTCCCACCGGGGGAAGGGCTTCGCCACGGCCTGTTTGGACTATGCCCGGAAGCTGGCCGAAAAGCAGCGCTGCTACAAGCTGATGCTGATGACCGGCAGCAAACAGGAATCCACCTTGCGGTTTTACCGGGAGGCCGGTTACCGCGATGACCAAAAGACAGCCTTTGTTCAATGGCTGCCGTAAAAAAAGGCCGCTGCCAACCGCAGCGGTCTTTTCGCGTTTTTATATCTGAGCGCGGAGCGCGCCGCAGCTGGCGCGCCTTTTACTTTGTCTGCTCCAGCAGCCGTGCCACGGCCTGGATGTTCCCCCGCTCCACATCTTTCAGGCGCTGGGCCTTGGCCCGCAGCTCCTCCCGCCGGGGCAGGGAGTCCACCGCCTCTTGAATCAGGCGGCGCAAGGCGTCCTCGGTCACGTCCCCCAGGCCGATGCAGCTGCCGCTGCCCAGGTACCGCAGGAAGGACTCGATCTTGGGGTCGTAGCTCACCCCCACCAAGGGCGCCCCGCTGAGGGAGGAGAAAATCAGCCCGTGCAGCCGCATGGAGACCACCACGTCCATTTTCCCCAGCAGGCCCACCAGCAGCTCGGGCTCGGCCCAGTCGTCTAAAATGTGGTAGGGCGCTTTCATGTGCTGGGCCACCCGCTGGGCCGCCACGGTGTCGTGGAAGATGTTCAGCGACAGGAACACCGGCGTCAGCCCCAGCTCCCGGTAGGCCCAGTCCGCGCAGGCAGCCAGGGCTTGGGTCTTGCTGTCAAAGCCGTACCAGGTGCGCAGCATCAGGCAGATGTACTTGCCCTGGGGGTCCAGCCCGTGCTTGGTTAAGTAGGCGTCCACATCCAGCTCCGAGGGTGCCGCCAGCACCAGGGCCGGGTCGGAGCACAGCAGGATCTCCGGCCGCTGCACCCCAAAGCTCTCCAGCTCCTCCATGGAGTCCGGCTCCCGCAGGGTGATGGTATCCACCGAGTGCTCCAGCACCTTCTTCACCAGGCGGATGTTCTTCTTCCCCGTCACCGGGCCAATGCCGCAGCCGTACATGTCCACCTTGTTTCCCAAGAACTTGGCCAGCCGCAGGGTGAACAGATAGTACCACAGGCTGCGCCAGCTGGTGGCGTTTTGAATCAGCGTGCCGCCGCCGTTGATGTACAGCACGGATTTGCGCATGGCGGAGAACATCTTGGGCAGGTTGAAGGTGTAGATGGAGTTCACCCGGTACCGCTTTTTGATGCTCTGGGTGTTTTTGGCCAGCACGGTGATGGGCATGGTGCCGTCCAGCTCCTGCACCGACTGGATAATGGATTTCAAAATGGCGTCATCCCCGGCGTTGCCGTGGCCGTATGCCCCGCAGATGATGGTGCCGTCCCGCTTTTTGGCCTTCTGGCGGGCGTCCCGCTTCAGGATGCTCTCGTAAATCTCCAGCTGGTGCTCCACCATCCTGTCGATGGAGAACTCCCGGCTGGCTTTTTCGTAGATGCGCTCCCCAAAGGTGTGGCGCAGTTCCTCGTCCCCGGCCAGGGTCAGCAGGTGCTGGGCCAGCTGCTTCTCGTCGCCGGGCTCGAAGATCAGCCCGTTCACGCCGTCGTCGATGAGCACCGGTACGCCCCCCACCCGGGAGGCGATGGTGGCCCGGTGCATCCGGGTGCCCTCGGTCAGGGAGTAGGGGAAGGTCTCCGAAATGGAGGTGAGCAGGTTGATGTCAATGGCGTTGTAGAAGGAGTTCACGTCGTTGAGCCACCCGGCAAAGCACACCTTCCCCGAAAGCCCCAGCTCTTTGGCCATGGCCTCCAGCTTTTGGCGGTCCTCGCCGTCGCCGCCGATGAGCAGCTTGAGGCGGGGGTTCTGGGCGCAGGCGATTTTCATGGCCCGCAGCAAAGTGGGCACGTCCTTTACCGGGGAGAGCCGCACCGCGATGCCCGCGATAACGTCCCCGGGCTCCCACTCCATGCCCACGCTTTTTAGGAATTCCTCCTTGGGTACCGTCTGGATGGGCGTCTTAAAGTCGATGCCGTTGTAGATGGTGTAAATGCGGTCGGCGGGGAAATCCCGTTCGATGAGGATGTCCGTCATGGGGTCCGACACGCCGATGTAGAAGTTCACCCGCCGCAGGGCCACCATGTTGGTGGTGCCGTAAGAGAGCCGCGCCACCGGCCGGCCCAGGTAGTCCAGGCGGTAGTCGCTGTGCACCGTGGTGACCACCGGGGCCCCCAGGTGCTTTTTAATCAGGTTGCCCATCAGGTTGCCCCGGGCGCCGTGGCAGTGGATGATGTCCACCTTCTGCCCGGCCAGGCGGCGCTTCAGCTCCCGCAGGCCCACCACCGGGTTGCCGGACTCTATCACCTCAATGGGGATGCCCATTTTCGCCGCGTCCTCGGAGAAATCCCCCTTGCGGAAGCAGAACAGCTGGGCGTCGATATACTGGTTCAGTTCTTTTAACAAGTTTAAAACGTGGGTCTTGGCGCCGCCGGTGTCGCCGCCGCCAATCAAGTGAATCACGCGCATGGGGTCACTTCCCAATCCCGCCCCCTGGGGGCTGTATTTTCAAAAATGCCTTAAAAACCTATTATACGTGATTTTTCCCCTCCAGGCAAGGCATGGCGTAAAACTCCGGCAAAAACCACACGTCCTCCGCGGTGAACTCCCGCCCGTGCAGGTATTGCAAAGCGCCGCCGTCCGTCTGAAAGTCAAACCGCAGCTTGTAGGAGTACAGCGCCTGATAGGGGAAGCCGGTCTGCTTGTTCACGGCGTTTTTGCCGTACTTGCCGTCCCCGGCCAGGGGGTGGCCGATGGAGGCAAAGTGGGCCCGTATCTGGTGGGTGCGGCCGGTGAGCAGCTCCACCTCCACCAGGGAGAAGCCCCGGCGCTCCTCCAGCACCCGGTAGCGGGTGCGGATGGTCTTGGCGCCCTCCTTGGGACGCTGGGACACGTACACCCGGTTTTGGGCCTCGTTCTTCTCCAGGTAGCCGGTGAGGGTTGCCTCCTTCTCTTTGAGATGGCCGCACACCACGCACAGGTAGAACTTGTGCATCTCCCGGTCCTTCACCTTCTGGTTTAAGATGCGCAGGGCCTTGGCGTTTTTGGCCGCCATGACAATGCCCCCGGTGTTCCGGTCGATGCGGTTCACCAAAGCCGGGGCAAAGGCGTTTTCCGCCTTGGGGTCGTACTCCCCCTTGTCGTAGAGGTAGTGCTGCACCCGGGCGATGAGGGAGTCGAAGTGGTAGTTCTCGTCCGGGTGGACGATGAGCCCCGGCTTCTTGTCCAGCAGCAGCAGGTTCTCGTCCTCGTAGACGATGGAAAGCTTTTTGGGGGCCTTTAAAAAGTCCTCGGGCCGCTCCTCCTTTTGGAAGAACTCCTCCTTGAGAAAGAGGGAGACCACGTCCCCCTCCTGCAGCCGGGTGGAGTTCTCGCACCGCTTGCCGTTGATCTTGATGTCCTTTTTCCGGATGGCCTTGTACAGCATGGATTGGGGCAGGTTGGGGTAGCTCTTGGTCAGGAACTTGTCCAGCCGCTGGCCCCCGTCGTTTTTCCCAATGGTCACTTCTACCCTGGGCATGGGCTCCCTCCTTTTGTTATGGGCGCTTTTCCTTGCCGCCCTTGCGGGGGGCAAAGAGGAACGGCGGCAGGGAGAGCACAATGCCAATCCCCAGCGCGATGGCCACCGCGATTTTTATCGTCTCCAGCCCCTTGTCCAGGGCCAGGGAGTTGTCGCTCATAAAGAGATGATAGCCGGTGTAATAGATGCCGGCGCCGGGCACCAGGGGAAAAATCCCCGTGATGAGGAACACCGTCACCGGGGCCTTCCGCCAAAAGGCGAACACCCGGGCAAACCAGGCCAGTGCCAGGGTGGCAAAGAAAGAGGCCGTGGCCACATCCAGCCCAAAGTGGACGCACACCACGTACACCAGCCACCCCACGGCGCCGGTAAAGCCGCAGCACAGCCACTCCTTGCGGGGGGTGTGGAAGATGATGGCAAAGGTGATGGTGGAAAGAAACGCCACGCCCATTTGCAGCAGCCAGTAAAGCAGCAGAGAGACGTTTATCACAGCAGGGCACCTCCTGTCAGCAGGGAGAGCAGGCGCACCACAACGCCCACCCCCACGGCGATGCAGCCGCCCACCAGCACTGCGTCCAGCATGCGGATGGCGCCGCTTAAATAGTCCCCGTGGAAGAAGTCCCGAATGGAGGTGGTCAGTGCCATGCCGGGCACCAGGCGGATGATAGAGCCGATAATCACCTTGTCCATGTTGTGGCCCAGCCCCAGCAGGAACAGCACCCCGCCCACCAAGGCCACCAAGGCGCTGGCGGACAGGTTGGTCAAAAACTTGGAAAGGTTGTGCTTGCCCACCCAGTAGAGGTAGGGCTCCAGCAGCAGGCCGCAGAGGAAGGCGGTGAAAGCGTCCAGCCAGTCGCCACCGAACAGGTAGCTGAAGCAGGCGCTGCCCACCCCGCAGGCCAAAATGGCCAGGGGCAGGGGCGCGTAGGGAATCTCCTGGATGCGCCGCAGCTCCTGAAAGGCCTCCTCCACGGTGTGCTTGCCCTCGGCAATCTCCCGGGAGAGCTGGTTCACCGCGCAGATGCGCCCTAGGTGGGTGTTGGTGGAAATGATGTGCCGCAGTTCCACAGAGCGTTCTTTGCCCTGCTCTTTTCCCACGGCGAAAATGCCGTTGGTCAGCACGTAGACGTTGAAGGATTCCGCGTGGTAGGACTGGGCCACCCGCTCCATGGTCTCCTGCACCCGGGAGATTTCCGCCCCGTTGCGCAGCAGCGTTTCCCCCATCTGGAAGGAAAGCTCCAAAATGCTGTTGTTTTCCCCACCCATAAGCTGCCTCTTTTCCTCAAGGGTTTCTCCGCCGTGGGCGCCAAGGCCCCGGGGATTTTTTGCCATTCCTAATGGTAAACGAACCGCCCCGTTCTGTCAACTGTCCACCGGTGAAAAACAGGGAAAATCCCCGGTTTGCCGCAAAAAATCTGGGAAAACATGGACTTTTCTCTATCTTGTGGATAGCTTTTGTGCTATAATGACTGCAAAGGCCTGCCGCGGCTTTTCCGCGGGGGCGCGGGATGCGCTGGCGGAGGACAGCTGTCCCGCTTGGCGGAACGGACCTCCGGCCTCCCAGAAAGAAGGAATTCCCATGAAAGCCCTGCGATTCGCTCTTTCCCTGCTGTGCTGGACGCTGCTTTTCTCCCTGTGGGGCGCGGCTGCCCAGGCCGCCGGGTTTGCCCCTGCCCTCACCGTGGAGGAGGGCCGCCCCGGCGGCGTGGTGGAGGCCGCCTTCCCCTACGACGGCTCTTTGGGGGAGGTGGCGGCTTTCCGCGCCCAAGTGGAGTACGACCCCACCGTGCTGGAGTACCTGCGCCCCACCTACGGGGAAAGCGTCCAGGCGGGGACCGTCACCACCCAGAACACCCCGGGCAAGGTGGCCTCGGTGTACACCGCCCCGGCCGGCGGGCCCTATCTGGCGGCGGAGGACGCCATCGTCTACCGTTTCCGCATTTTGGAAAGCGCCGTCCCAGGCCTGGCCACGGTGTTCGCCTCCGCCTTTGAGCTCTCCACCCCAGAGCCCGCCGCTATCCCCGAGGACGTGGACGTCTCCCTGTCCTTCCAGGTGCTGGAGCCGCCCAGCAGCGACGCCCGGCTGCTGTCCCTTGCCCCGGACCACGGACAGCTCCAGCCAGCCTTCGACCCGGATGTCTTTGCCTACACCATGACCGTGCCCTATGAGGTGGAAGCCATCACCTTCACCGCCGAGCCCGTTCCCGGCGCTGCCTGCCGGGTCAACCGGAAAAACTTGGGCTCCGGCGGCAGCGATACTTTGTTCCGCATCACCGTCACAGCGGAGGATGGGGAGACGAAAAATGAGTACCACGTCACCGTCCACCGCCAGGAGAAAGAGGAGGAAGAAAAGCCAGAACTCAACAGTGATGCTTCCCTTCTCTCCTTGACCCCCGCCAGCGGCACCCTCACTCCGGCTTTCGAGCCGGACGTTTATGAGTACAGCCTGACGGTGCCCTTTGAAGTTACCACCATGACGTTCACAGCGGAGGTGCCCGAAGGAGCCACCTACCGCGTTAACCGGAAGAACTTGGGCTCCGGCGGCAGCGATACTTTGTTCCGCATCACTGTCACAGCGGAGGATGGGGAGACAAAGAACGAGTACCACGTCACCGTTCACCGCCAGGAAAAAGAGGAGGAGGAAAAGCCTGAACTCAGCGCTGATGCTTCCCTTCTCTCCCTGACGCCCGCCACTGGCACCCTCACCCCGGCCTTTGACCCGGACATTTACCAGTACAATCTGACGGTGCCCTTTGAAGTTACCACCATGACGTTCACAGCGGAGGTGCCCGAAGGAGCCACCTACCGCGTCGATCGGAAAAACTTAGGCGCGGGTGGCAGTGACACTTTGTTCCGCATCACCGTCACAGCAGAGGACGGCGAAACGAAGAAGGAGTACCACGTCACCGTCCACCGCCAGGAGAAAGAGGAGGAAGAAAAGCCAGAACTCAACAGTGATGCTTCCCTTCTCTCCTTGACCCCCGCCAGCGGCACCCTCACTCCGGCTTTCGAGCCGGACGTTTATGAGTACAGCCTGACGGTGCCCTTTGAAGTTACCACCATGACGTTCACAGCGGAGGTGCCCGAAGGCGCCACCTACCGCGTCAATCGGAAAAACTTAGGCGCTGGCGGCAGCGATACTTTGTTCCGCATCACCGTCACGGCAGAGGACGGCGAAACCAAAAACGAGTACCAAGTCACCGTCCACCGCCAGGAGAAAGAGGAGGAAGAAAAGCCAGAACTCAACAGCGATGCCTCCCTGCTCTCCCTAACGCCCGCCAGCGGCACCCTCACCCCGACCTTTGACCCGGACGTTTATGAGTACAGCCTGACGGTGCCTTTCGAAGTCACCACCATGACCTTTACCGCCGAAGCCCCCGCAGGTGCCACCTACCGCGTCAACCGCAAGAATCTTGGTGCGGGCGGCAGCGATACCCTGTTCCGCATCACTGTAACGGCAGAGGACGGGGAGACGAAGAAGGAGTACCACGTCACCGTCCACCGCAGCGAGAAAGAGGAAGAAGAAAAACCAGAGCTCAGCGCTGACGCTTCCCTTCTCTCTTTGACGCCTGCCACTGGCACCCTTACCCCGGCCTTTGACCCGGAGATTTACCAGTACAATCTGACGGTGCCTTTCGAAGTCACCACCATGACCTTCACCGCCGAAGCCCCCGCAGGTGCCACCTACCGCGTCAACCGGAAAAACTTAGGCGCGGGCGGCAGCGACACAGTCTTTGAAATCACGGTCACCGCCGCCGACGGCGAGACGCGGCAGGTGTACACCGTCACGGTGCACCGCAGCGAAAAGGCGGCGTCCACCGGCGGCGCCGGCACAGGCAGCGGCTCCAGCGGGGGCGGGAGCGCCTCCCAGTCCTCGGGAGACGGGGACAGCGACACCTCCAGCGGCGGCACCGAAGCCTCGCCGGAAAGGGAATCCACAGAGGGAACCGTCCCCGTGGCCGGCGGGGTTGGGGAGAGCTCCAGCCCCGGCGGCGGGGAAGGGGACGCCTCTCCGGAGGGGAGCGCCTCTGGGGGACTGGTGTTCCAAAATGGGGAGACCTCCCGGCTGCCGGCCTTGCTGGTGCTAGTGGCCTTTATCCTGTTCTGTTTCCTCTCCGGGCCCTTGGCCAAGATGCTGGCCAAGCGCTTCCCCCAAAAGGAGGAGCCCACCGGGAAATAACCGCAAAAAAGAGGCGCTGTCCCTTTGGACAACGCCTTTTTTGTCAGGAGTTTTTCTGCTGGGCCCGGCGCAGGCGCTGCTGCACCCGCACGTCTTTGCCCAAAAATTCCAGCTTGCCGTAGTAGCCCGTCACCCGGGAGGCGAACCGCTGGGAATACCGCTGCTCCAGCTCTTTTAAGGAGAGGTTGGTGCTGATGATGGTGGGCTTGCCCGCCATCATCCGGGTGTTGACGATGTTGTACAGCGCCGCGTTTACGTAGGCCGAGGGGAACTCTGTGCCCAGGTCGTCCAGAATCAGCAGGTCGCACTCGCCCAGCTGGGCGTCGGTGCTGCCGTCCTCGGGCAAATCCCTGTCGAAGCGCTCCCGCTCCAGGGCCACGGCGAAGCTTTGGGCCGAGCCGTAAATCACCCCAAAGCCCTTTTCAATGGCCTTCCCCGCAATGGCCAGGGAGAGGTGGGTCTTGCCCAGGCCCGTGCCCCCCTTAAATAGCAGGCTGGGGGAGTCCGCCCGGAATTTCTCCCCGTAGCTCTTGCAGGCGGCGAATACCTTCTCCATCTGGCGATAGGCCCGCTCGTCGTCCTTGTAGTAGTCCAGGGAGAAGCTTTCGAAGGTGCAGTTCTCCAGGGGGACGCTCATGCTCAGCTTCTCAAAGGCCATGCGCCGCTGGAGGCTTTTCAGGCAGGTGCACATGCGGCCGTCCACAAAGCCCGTGTCCCGGCAGGCCAGACACTGGTACTGGGGCGTCACGTCCGCCTCGGTGAGGTGATGCTCCGCCAGCAGCTGGTTGAACTCCGCCTTCAGCGCCAGGCCCCGGTCCTTCATCCGGGAGATTTCCGCCCGCACGTCCCCGCCGGAAAGCACCGCCTTGGCGGCCCCGGCGGCGTTCTGGGCCATCTCCTCCCGAATCTCCCGGGCCCGGGGGCACTGCTCGTAAAAGCGTTCCCGGCCCCGGTCGGCCAGCTCCTCCGCCTGGCGCTTGCGCCGCTCCAGCTCCTGGCAGGCGGCTTGAAAGATTTTGTTTCCGTATCCCATGGCTTACAGCTCCTCTGGCAGGTCAAAAAAGCTCATCTTCTCCAGCTGGTCGATGTCGTAGCTTGTGCCCTGCTCCCGCTCTTCCTTTTTCTTGGCTTCCAGCGCTTCCACCTCCTGGAGGTTCCGGGCGCCCTGCTTGTGCCACCCCTCCAGGATTTTGTTGATGTAGCTGATGTTGAACTTGCCTGTGTTGTCCACGCAGCGCTCGTAGGCGGCCCGCAGCATCTCCCCGGTGAACTTCCACTGGTACACCCACCGGTAGGCGGCGTCCTCCTCTTTCCGGGAGGGCGCCCTGCGGGGCAGCCCCGCGGCGGACTGCACCTTGGCCCAGGCCTGGCGGTGCTCCTCCAGCTCTTGCAGCTTCTTCTCCGCCGCCTCCAAGGTGAACACCCCGCTCTCCGCCCAGTCCCTGGCCACCGAGTCCAGATAGGCGGTGCCGGTCTTGCCCACGTCCTTGGCGTAGTGGAGCAGCATCACCACCACCTCCACCGGCAGGCCGTAATCGTCGCACATGGCCAGCAGCGTGGCGGCCATGGCCGGGGAGATGGTCTTCCCAAAGGTGGCCTGGGCCTCCTGCATCAAAAAGCGGATTTCCTCCGACTCCCCCATGCGGGCGGCCAAGTGCTGGGTGTCCGGCCGGACCAGCCGCCGCTTGGGGGGCAGCCCCGGCGCCTGGGCAGGGGCTTGGGGCGCTGCCGGGGCCTGGGGGGCTTCCGGCTGGGCCGCGGGGGTCAGCTGCCCTTCCCGGCTGGCAAGCAGCCCCTCCTGCTGCCAATAGTCCAAGGCGTCCAGCACGGCGTCCTGGTCCAGGGCCAGCTCTTGGGCCAAGGCCTCCGGGGAGAAGGCTTCCCCGCCGTGGCGCAGCATCCACAGGAGCACCTGCAGCTGCTCCTTCCCCGCCAGCTTTAAATAGCGGTCCACCAAAGCCGTGGGCACGGCGAACACGCTGTTCCACGGGCCCATGTGCAATCTATATTCCATCTCTGTCCCATTCCTTCCACATTCTTGTTCCAGCGCCTACGCGCAGAGGCTTCCTGTCGTCGCGAAGCTTTCTGGGGCCAGCGTCTCCCGGCCCGCGCTTTTTATTCCCTGTTCTCGAAGTCTAACATATTATAGCATAGAATAGGCGGGGAAAAAAGCGCAAATTCATCTTGACTCCCACCCGGTTTTCCTGTATAATAACATAACGTTGTGCGGGCCTTTGCGCCTGCCGAGAAACGCTACTGTGGCTCAATGGCAGAGCAGCTCACTCGTAATGAGCAGGTTGTCAGTTCGATTCTGACCAGTAGCTCCAGCGCCTTCCATCTGTGCGGAGGGCGCTTCTTTTTTTGTTTTTTTAACTTTTGTGCAAAAAACAAAATCAACCGTTGCGCTTTTCTGAAAAGATGGTATAATCTGTGGCAGGAAGGAGTGTTGTATGTATGAATGAAAATCCCTTGTTCGAAACCGCGAAGTGCACCCAGCTGGGCATTTTGGTCCACGATATTGAAAAGAGCTCCCAGGCCTACGCGGCCTTTTTGGGCGTGCCCGTGCCCCCGGTGCAGATGACAGGCGTCTACGAGGACGCCCACACCACCTACCTGGGCCAGCCCACCAAGGCCCGGTGCAAGCAGGCGTTCTTCTATTACGGCGATTTGGAAGTGGAGCTGCTGGAGCCCGACCACGAGCCCAGCGTCTGGCGCCAGGCCTTGGACGAAAACGGCGAGGGCCTCCACCATGTGGCTTTCCGTGTCCAGGGGATGGACGAGATGATTCGTCGGGGGGAGAGCCAGGGCATGAAGCTGCTCCAGCGGGGCCGCTGGGCCACGGGGCACTACGCCTACCTGGACGCCACCGAATCCCTCCACGTGATTATCGAGCTGCTGGAAAACGGCCAGTTCGAGGTGTAAGCCGCCGTGAGGGAATACTGCGGCGAGACCTTTTCCAAGCTAGATAGGGCAGGGGAGGGGCTTTCCTCCCGGCTCTTTGAGGACTGCCTGTTCACCGGCTGCCGCTTGGAGGGGGCGCTGGTGGAGAACTGCCAGTTTTCCGGCTGCCGGTTTGAGGGCTGCAAGATTACCGCCCCCAAATTCCGGGCCACCCAGATGCTCTCCTGCGATTTTGCGGACTGCGCCCTCTCCGGGGTGGACTGGTCCGCCCTGCTGGACGAGCGCAAGCGGGGGATGGGCTTTTTGCCCTTCGACAGCCTGCAGGGGTGCTCCCTGCGGCACTGCGTGTTCTTCGGCCTGGACTTAAAGGGCTTCCAGTTTGCCGGGGCGGATTTGTCCGGCAGCTTCTTCGACGGCTGCAAGTTGGAGGAGGCCAGCTTTGCGGGCTGCCGCCTGCAAGGGACCTCCTTTGCCCAGAACGACTTGCGGGGCGCCGATTTCCGGGGCGCCACGGAGTACTTCTTCTCCCTGGAGGGCAACCGGGTGAAGAACGCCAAGTTCTCCCTGCCCGAGGCCGTGAACTTGCTGGCAGCCCTGGGCGTTGTCATTGAGGACCTTTGAGCGCTAACAAAAGTAAAAAGAACCTGAGACAAGGGGCTTGCCGCTGTGGGCGGCAGGCCCTTTTCCGTTGGTGGGGGCGCTTCATAAACTATTTACAAAAAGATTCTTGACTTTTGCTGACCTAGGTGGTACAGTATAAGCATGGTTTAGCACTCGGGTTAAAAGAGTGCTAAAACCTGAAACGGAGGTGAGAGGGTTGGAGCTGACACCGCGAAAAGAGCGCATCCTTTCCTCCGTGGTCGCCGGGTATGTGAAAAGCGGCGAGCCCGTGGGGAGCAAGGCTGTGGCGGAAGAGGTGGGCGTTTCCTCGGCCACCGTGCGCAACGAGATGGCCGACCTCATCGAGCTGGGGCTTTTAGAGCAGCCCCACACCTCTGCCGGGCGGGTGCCCTCCCAAAAGGGCTACCGGGAGTATGTGGACCGGCTGATGGAAGTGCCCCCCGTAAAAGAGGAGGAGCGCCGGGTGTTCGATTCCATGCTGCTCTCCGGCTCCTACGAGCCGGAACAGCTGCTGGGCCGGGCGGCGCGGCTGCTGGCAGGCGCCACACGGTGCGCCGCGGTGGCCACCACCCCCAGCGGGGACACGGCCCAGGTGCGGGCGGTGCAGTTTGTGCAGACCAGCCGCCGCACGGCCATGCTCATCTTGATGAGCTCCGCCGGGACCATGAAAACCCGGGTGTTCCACTGCGACTTCGATTTGACCAACGACATCCTCCGGGTGTTCTTCCGGGTGTTCAACGGCAAGCTGGCCGGGAAGAACGTTTCGGACATCACCCCCGCTTTTTTGCAGGGGGTGGGCGTCTCCCTGGGGGAGATGTACGTGCTGATGGGCGCGCCCCTGCGGGCCCTCTTAGAGGTGGCCCGGGACACCATGGGCACCGAGGTGCTGCTGGCCGGCCAGATGAACCTGCTGTTCTACCCCGAGCTGGAGCACGGCGGCGCCCGGCGTGTGATGGATTTCCTGGAGCGCCGGGAGGATGTTGCCAACCTGCTGCGGCAGAAGCCGGGCCAGGTGTCCTTCCTCATCGGCAGGGAGATGGGCCGCCCCGAGCTGGATAAATCCGCCTTGGGCGTAGCCCGCTACCAGGTGGACGGCCACGACGCCGGCGCCTTGGCGGTGCTGGGCCCGGTGCGGATGGATTACCCCCGGGTGGCCTCGGTCCTCCAGTACATGGCGGGGCAGGTGGGCCAGCACCTCACCGTGCTGATGCGCGACGAATGAAGAACATGCTGCGGGAAACCGCTTTTGAATATGGAACTACAGAAGGGAGCCGGGAAAATGGCAAAGGATAAGAAGAAACAGCCGGAGCAGGAGCCGGAGGCCCAGGAAAAAGAGCCCCAGTCTCCCCCGCCGGAAGAGGCGGAACCGAAAGAGCCTTCCGCCGCGGACCAGCTGGAAAAGCTCCAAAAGGAGTTTGAGGAGCACAAGCAGCAGCACCTGCGGGTGCTGGCGGAGTACGACAACTTCCGCAAGCGCACCTTAAACGAGAAGACCGCCATCTACAACAACGCGGTGAGCGACACGGTGAAGGAGCTGCTCCCCATTGCCGACAACATCGAGCGTGCCCTGGGCCAGGAGAACGCCTCCGCCGAGGACATGAAGAAGGGCGTGGAGATGATAGAGCACCAAATCCAAGCCTGCTTTGAAAAGCTGGGCCTGGAGGAGATGGGCAAGGTGGGGGAGGCTTTCGACCCCAACCTGCACAACGCCGTGGCCCACATCGAGGATGAGGCCCTGGGCGAGAACGTCATCGCCGCCGTGTACCAGAAGGGCTATAAGCTGGGGGACCGGGTGGTCCGCCACGCCATGGTCCAGGTGGCAAACTAAAAAAAGCAGATCCATTCCATTGACATACACAATTCTTACACAACGACAATCCCAGAGAATAAAGGAAGGTAGTTTATTATGGCAAAGACAATTGGCATTGACTTAGGTACTACAAACTCCTGCGTGGCCGTTATCGAAGGCGGCGAGCCCGTGGTTATCCCCAACGCGGAAGGCGCCCGCACCACCCCCTCTGTGGTGGCCTTCTCCAAGACCGGCGAGCGCATGGTGGGCCAGGTGGCAAAGCGCCAGGCCATCACCAACCCCGAGCGCACCGTGTCCTCTATCAAGCGTGAAATGGGCACCAACTACAAGGTGACCATCGACGGCAAGAGCTACACCCCCCAGGAAATCTCCGCTATGATCCTCCAGAAGCTGAAGGCCGACGCCGAGGCCTACCTGGGCGAGCCTGTCACCAGCGCGGTCATCACCGTGCCCGCTTACTTCACCGACGCCCAGCGCCAGGCCACCAAGGACGCCGGCAAAATCGCCGGCCTGGATGTAAAGCGCATCATCAACGAGCCCACCGCCGCTGCCCTGTCCTACGGCGTGGATAAGGACAACGACCAGAAGGTCATGGTGTACGATTTGGGCGGCGGCACCTTCGACGTGTCCATCATCGAGATGGGCGACGGCGTCCAGGAAGTGCTGGCCACCGCCGGCAACAACCGCCTGGGCGGCGACGACTTCGACCAGCGCATTATGGACTGGATTCTCAACAGCTTCAAGGCCGAGCAGGGCATCGACCTCTCCGGCGACAAGATGGCCATGCAGCGCATCAAGGAGGCCGCCGAGAAGGCCAAGATTGAGCTCTCCGGCGTGACCAGCGCCGCCATCAACCTGCCCTTCATCACCGCCGACGCCACCGGCCCCAAGCACCTGGATATGACCCTGACCCGCGCCAAGTTCAACGAGCTGACCGTGGATCTGGTCGACCGCACCATGACCCCTGTCCGCAAGGCTCTGGCCGACGCCGGCCTGCGCGCCTCCGACCTGAAGAAGGTCCTGATGGTGGGCGGCTCCACCCGTATCCCCGCCGTCTACGACGCGGTCAAGAAGGAACTGAACTGCGAGCCCTTCAAGGGCATCAACCCCGATGAGTGCGTGGCCGTCGGCGCCGCCATCCAGGGCGGCGTGCTGCAGGGCGACGTCAAGGGCCTGC
>DSTMR04002__coassemble_650_pt1 | contig 62032 bp, 48 predicted proteins | sample DSTMR04002__metabat2_low_PE_040 | metagenome-assembled genome bin DSTMR04002
AAAGTTTTGCCCAGTGCCTGGGCTCTCAATTCGCGCCAGGGGGCGGCGGCTGAACGCCGCGCCTGTGCAAGAGAAAAACGCACGTGCGCGCAAGAAGCCGAGCGGAGCGAGCGTAAAAGTTTTCGGTGCAGCCTTTTTCAAAAGGCTGCGACCTTGCCCTTATAGGCGCGCAGCGCATGAGAAAAAGCTAGGGAAACAGGGGCTTTGCCCCGCCTTTCCCGGACGGCGGAGTGCCAGGAAGGTGGCTTCCCAAGAGCTGGGCCGCGAGCCAGCGGTGTGCCCTCTCCGCCCTCCTTTGGAGGGCACCTCCCCCAAAGGGGGAGGCGAGACTTGGCTCTCCCTTTGGGAGAGCTGGCACGGCGCAGCCGTGACTGAGAGGGCAAGCTGCCAGCCTCACCGGCCGCTCCCGTGGCTATCGCCCTTGCGGGCGCGTGCGCCCCGGTCGCTGATTCTTTTTTGGCTAACGCCCATTAAGGTCAAGGTCAAGGCCGTAGGGCTCTGCCCTACAACCCGCAACCCTTTGAAAAGGGTTGACCTAAACTTTCATCTCGCTTCGCTCGGCCTCCCCTAGCGCCCCCTTAGTGGATATCGTACACGCTGCGCAGGCGCAGGTTCTCCGTGGAGCCGGAAAGCACCTTCACCCGGGTCTCCCCGGCGTTCATGTCAAAGTAGTTGTCAGAGAGCAGCAGGTCCTCGTTCTCGTTCTGCACCTCCACGCTCTTGGCGTAGGCCTGGGCCGTCACCACGATCTCGTCCCCTTCCACCCGGCAGATGAGCTGCGGGTCGGCGTAGTGGAAATACTTGGGCAAAGAGAAAATCACCGTGCCCCCAGAGAGCCGCTGGCCGTTCTCGAACAAGTCGTAGCTGACGTAGTCCTCGTAGATGTCCACGTCGGGCAGCTCCACCTTGTCCAGCCACACGCTGGAGAGGGCCGGCACCGTCAGGGAGATGGTCTCCTCCCGCTGGATGGCCCCCTGCTTGTCCCGCAGGGCCCACTTCACCACAAAGGCCCTGTCCTGCCGTGTCTCGTTGGCCACGGAAAGGCGGATGCTCTTTTCCATGTCGTAGGGCTCGGCGTTGATGTTGGGCTCTTGGGAGAGCATGCCCTCCTCACAGCAGGAGAGCAGCACCGGCGCGAAGAACCGCTTGGCGTAGTAGTGCAGGGCCTTCCACCGGCCGGTGTAGTCGATGGAGGCCCAGCTGGCCACGGGCCAGCAGTCGTTGAGCTGCCAGTACACCGCGCCCATGCACACCCCGCGGATGCGCCGGAAGTGCTCCACGCCGTAGCGGATGGCCTCCCCCTGCAGCAGCTGGGAGGCGTACAGGGCCGTCTCAAAGCTGGTGGGGTAGAGGAACATCTGCTGCAAATAGGACAGGATGAGCATGCTGCCCCTGGCGCAGCGCTGGTGGCGCTCCATCACGTTGGAGAACAGGTTCCAATCCTCCGGCTGGGCGAAGGTCTTCACCGTGGCGAGGCAGGGCAGGCTTTCAAAGCCGAACTCGGAGAGGTAGCGGAACTGGTGCTTGCGGTACTCGGAGAAGGGCAGCTGGCCGTGCCACACGCTCCAGTAGTGGACGTCCCCCCGGGCGGGGTCGTTGGGATTGTCAAAGCCGCCGCCGGAGGAGGGGCTGGCCGGCCAGTAGAAGGTGTCCGGGTCCAGCTTGCGCAGCACCTCGGGGATGAGGTACTCGTACATGCGGATGTAGTCGGCCTTCTGCTTGATGGTGCGCACCCACTCGCCCTGGTCCACGAACATCTCCATCTCGTTGTTGCCGCACCACAGGCCCAGGCTGGCGTGGTGGCGCAGGCGCTTTACGTTGTCGATGACCTCGGCGCGGATGTTGTGGGCAAAGTCCTCGGTGAGGTTGTACACGGCGCAGGCGAACATAAAGTCCTGCCACACCACCAGGCCCAGCTCGTCGCAGATGTCATAAAACTCGTCGCTGGGATAATAGCCGCCGCCCCACACACGCACGCAGTTGAAGTTGGCGGCCACGCACTGCTCCAGCAGCTTGCGGGTACGCTCCGGCGTCACGCGGGAGAGGAGGTTGTCCTCGGGGATGTAGTCGGCGCCCATGGCGAAGATTTTCACGCCGTTCACCTCATGGGCGAAGCTTTCGCCGTGCTCGTCCTTCTCCCGGGCGATGGTCATGGTGCGCAGGCCGATGCGCCGCTGCCAGGAATCCAGCTCCTTGCCCTGGGAGTAGGCGGTCACCTTCAGGGTGTACAGGGGCTGCTCCCCGTAGCCGTGGGGCCACCACAGCTGGGGGTGCTCGATGAGGATTTCCGCCGGGGAGCCCTCGAAGGCTTCCACCTGGCCCTGGGGGCCGGTGAGCTCCACGGTGTAGGTGATGTCCTGGGCGGTGACGTAGTCCAGCTCCGGCCGGATGGACAGCTTCACCCGGCCGTGCTGGTGGTGCTGCCGGACCTGCACCGAGGGCAGCCGGGCGCCCTCCACGCCCAGCAGGGAAACCGGCCGCCAAATGCCGGCGTCGGGCAGGTGGGGGCCCCAGTCCCAGCCGAACATGCAGTGGGCCTTGCGCAGGTTGGCAAAGCCCCGCATGGCGTCGCTGCTGCCGTCGGCCGGGCTTTGGGCGTACTTCTCCCGAATCCACCGGGTGGGGGAGTACAGCTTTACCTCCAGCCAGTTCTCCCCGGGCTTTAAGATGCCAGCCACGTCAAACTCGAAGGTGCGGTGCATGTTCTCCACGTGGGCGAGCAGCACCCCGTTCAGGCGGATGTCCGCCACGGTGTCCACGCCCTCAAAGCGCAGCACCTGGTGGGGGCAGTCCAGCACCCCCGCCTGGGGCACAAAGCTGGCGCTGTAGAGGAAGTCGTTTTCCATCAAGGCCAGGGCCTTGTCCTCGTTATCCCGCCAGAAGGGGTCCTCCAGCTTGCCGGCGGCCAGCAAATCGGCGTAGACCGAGCCCGGCACCGCGGCGGGCAGCTTGCCCATGCCCGGCATATCCAGGGTCCAGTTCTGGTGCAGTGCTTGTGTTATCATATCTATCCCATCCTGTTCCATCCGTGTTGTGTGGGGTGAATACCCGTCCCATCTTAGCGCACTGGCAAGGGGCTGTCAATAGGACTTTTCATAGTCCCGGGCGCTGGCCTGCCCCAGCCAGGTGGAGTACAGCACCAGCTGCCCCACCGGCAGGCCGGAGACCTCCTCCATAGCGTAGCCGTACAGCTGCAGCTGGGCCTGGTAGCGCTGCCAAAGCTCCTCCATGGTCTGCACCCGGTCGGTCTTAAAGTCGATGATGTGCAGCCGTCCGTCCTCCACAAAGGTGCAGTCCACCGCCCCCTGAAGGATGACCTCCTCCCCACTGGCGGCCCCCGGCCGCGCCAGGGCGGCGGGTATCACCGCGGTGAAGCGGCGCTCCTTCTCCACCTGGGGGGAGCGGAGCACCCGCTGGCCCAGGGGGCTTTCCAAAAACTTCCGCACCCGGCGCAGGTCCACCACGGCCCCCTGCTCTGGGGTGAGCAAGGCCTGGGCCACCAGGCGGTCCCGCTCCTTCTCCAGGTCGCGGCGGGCGGCGGCAAAGTCCGCGAACTGCATAAAGGCGTGGAGGGCCGTGCCCCGCTCGGCGGGGGTCATGCCCTGCTCCCCCAGCCAGGCGGGCCGGGAGAGGGTGATGTCCCGGCTGCCGTCCTGCTCCGCCGCCAGCTTGGAGGCCGCCACCTTGGCCGGGATGCCCACCGCCTCCTGGTGGGGGTAGGCAAAGGCAATCTGCTGCCGCAGGCGGCGGTACAGCTGCCAGTCTGGTGGCTGGGGCGCAGGGGCTTCCTGGGGAAGGGCCTCCTCCCCGGGCTGGTACTGGCTGAAATGGATGGCCCAGGGAGTGTAGTCCTGCCAAAAGACGCAGCCCGCCGGGGCCCCGGCAGCCCGGCGCAGGTCCCCGCCGTCGGGATGGCACAGGGCGCACAGCAGCAGCCACTGGGCGGCGTTCTTGGCCCGGCGCACGGTGTAGGGGGCGGGCCCGGCCTCGGTGAGCTCCAGGGCCAGCTTTTCCGCGGTGCGCTCCGGGTCCTCCCAAGAGCCCACCAGCAGCAGCTTCTCCTTGGCGCGGGTCAGCGCCACGTAGAGGACGCGCAGCTCCTCCGCGGCGGAGGCACGGGCTGTCTCCAGGCCGATGGCCTCCCGGGCGGTGGTGGTAAACCGGGCCGAGCGCGCCGGGTCCCGCAGCTTGACCCCCAGGCCCAGCTCGGGGTGGAGCAGCACCTCGGCCCGCTGGTCCGAGACGAAGTTGCGGCCGCAGCCCGCCACAATGCACACGGGGAACTCCAGCCCCTTGGACTTGTGGATGCTCATCACCGTCACGGCGTCCCTGTCCTGGGGGGAGAGCTCCGCCGCCTGCAAATCCGAGCCGCTGTCCCGCAGCTTGTCCAAAAACCGCACAAACCCCGACACCCCGTGGTAGCCGGAGGACTCGTAATCCCGGGCGTACTTCTCCAGCAGGCGCAGGTTGGCCAGGCGCTGGGGGCCGTCCTCCATGGCCAGGGCCATGTCCGGGTAGCCTGTTTTGGTGTAGAGGTAGTTTAAAAAGCCGTCGGAGGGCATGGTGGCCGCCACGGCCCGGTACTGGCCCAGCTCCTGGACCACCTGGGCGCAGCGGGGCTGGCCCTCCGCCGCCCGCAGCAGGGAGACGTACACGCTGACATCCCGGCTCTCCAGGCGCAGGCGGGCCACGTCGTCGGCGGTGAAGCCGTACAGGGGGCTCATCAGCACCGCCAGCAGGGGGATGTCCTGGTTGGGGTTGTCGATCACCCGCAGCAAGGAGAGCATGACGCCTATCTCCGCCGCCTGGAAAAAGCCCCCCGCCACGCTGGCCCGGGCAGGCACCCCGCGGGCCTGGAGCTCCTGGGCGTAGGCGTGGGCGTACTGGTTGGCGCTGCGCAGCAGCACGCAGAAATCCCCGTAGGTGGCGGGCCGCTCCCCCTCCTTGTCCGTAACGGTAAAGCCGCCCTCCACCAGCTGGCGGACGCGCCGGGCAATCCAGGCGCCCTCGGCCTCCTCGGAGGAGGCGCCCCCCTGGCGGGCGATGAACTCCAGCTCGGTTTGGCAGCCCTCCTTGGGGGCGTAGTCCGCCCCGCACACCAGGCGCTCCTCCCCGGTGTAGTCCATGTCCCCGGCCGCTTGGGTCATCAGCCGGGAGAAGACGAAGTTCACCGTGTCCGTCACCTCTTTGCGGGAGCGGAAGTTCCTATCCAAAGTGATGGAGGCGGGGTAGCGGTCCTGCTCCCTGCGGTACTTGGGGAAGGCCCGGCGGGCCCGCAGGAAAATCTCCGGCATGGCCCGGCGGAAGCCGTAGATGCTCTGCTTTACGTCCCCCACCATGAACAGGTTCTCCCCGTTTTGGGACACCGCCCGGAACAGGGAGTCCTGCACCTCGTTGATGTCCTGGTACTCGTCTATCATGATTTCGTCAAAGCGGGCGGCCACCTCCCGGGCGGCGGGGGTGGGCTGGCCGTCCTCCCCCAAAAACAGGCGGATGGCCTGGTGCTCCAAATCGCTGTAATCCAGGAAGTTCCCCTCCCGCTTTTTCTGGGTGTACCGCCGGGAGAAGTCCAGGGTGAGCTCCTGCAGGCTTTTCACCAGGGGGGCGGTCTGGGCGATTTCCCGCATGCAGGCGGCCCGGTCCGCCGCCAGGTACTTCAGCAGCTCCCCGGCGGCCCGCTTCACCTCTTTGCGGAAGGACTCCAGCCTGTCCTTGAGGGGGTCGCCGTCGTAGCCCCGCAGCGCCCCCCGCCGGGCCGGGGCGAAATCCCGCGCCGCCTGGGAAAGGCCGTCCCAGTCCCCGGCCCGGGCCAGCTCCTCCAGGCGGAGGAGGGCCTGGCGGTCCTTCTCCAGGGCGGGGGCGTAGGCCTTCTCCACGGCGGGGTCCTCCCGGCACTCCTCCAAAGCCCGGGACAGCAGCCCCAGGCAGTGGGCGGCCGTCTCCCCGGCGTAGTCCAAAATCACCCGCTCCCAGGGGGAGGGCCCCGCCCCAGCGGCCATGCCGGGGAAGTACATCTCCACCTTTTCCGCAAGCCACCGCTCCGGGAAGGGGTGGCTCTGCATAAAGCGGTACAGGGTCAGCACCATCTCCAGCAGGCGGCGGTCGTCCCGCTCCCCGGCGAAGGCGTCCGCCAAGGCGCCCACGGCGCCCTCCTCAAAGGCCTGGGACAAGGCCTCGTTGAGGGCGGCGTCCACCAGGTTTTCCTCCTGCTTGTCCGAGATGATTTTAAAATCCGGCGAAAGGTCCAGCAGGTGGAAGAACTCCCGCACCATCTCGGCGCAGAAGCTGTCCACCGTGCCGATGTGCGCCTGGGCCAGCAGCACGCTCTGCCGCCGCAGGTGGGGGTCGCCGGGGTCCTCCCGGAGCATCTGGTGCAGGCGGGCCTCCAGCCGGGCGCGCATCTCCGCCGCCGCGGCCTTTGTAAAGGTGACGATGAGCATCCTGTCGGCGCTGGTGGGGTTCTCCGGGTCGGTCAGCCGCTGGATGGCCCGCTGCACCAGCACCGCCGTTTTGCCCGAGCCGGCCGCGGCCGCCACCAGCACGGTGCCCCTCCTGGCGGAGATGGCGTCCTGCTGGCTGTCTGTCCAACGCATATCAGCCATGGGGGTTCCCTCCTTTCTCCAGCGTTTCCCGCATTTTCTCCAAGGCCTGCTGGGGGGTGGTCTTGTCCAGCTCCACGTCCTTGGCGGTAAACTCCTTGCCGCACACGGGGCTGTAGGGGCAATAGCGGCAGGCGCTGCGGTTTTTCAGGTGGGGGGCGGCCTCCACCCGGCCCTCCAGCAGGGCCTCGCCCATGGTGGCCACCACCCGCTTGACGTAGGCCAGCACCGTTTGCAGCCCCTCCCTGTCCAGGGTGGAGCTGTACCGGCCCAGGCTGCCGTCCTTATTGAGGGAGGCGGGGATGAACTTGCCCCGGGCGCCGGCCTCCATGGCCTGGATAATCTCCTGGTCGCTGAGGATTACACCGCTCATTTTCAACTGCTTGTCCGCCTCCTCCTTGATTTTCTCCTCCCCGGCGCCCCGCTCCACCGAGACGGAGGGCTCCGCCGCGGGCATGTACAAAATCCCCGCCGGGGCCTCGGGGCTGTGCTCCACCAAGGCCGCCAGGTACACCAGCATCTGCATGTTCAGCCCGTAGAGGGCGTCCGCCAGGTGGAAGGCCTTCTTGCCGGTCTTGTAGTCGATGACACGCACGTACCGCTCGCCGCTGGGGCTGGTGTACACATCCACCCGGTCGATGGTGCCCCCCACGGTGACGGTGCCCTTGGCCGTGGGAATGCGCAGCGGCGGGGCGTCCCGGCCGGCGCCCAGGCCCCACTCCAGCTTCTCCGGCACAAAGCGGCTTTGGGCCAGCTCCTCCTCCACGTGGCGGATGAGCTTGCAGGCCGACTGCACCAGCCGGGAGAGCCGGTACTTCTCCCGGCCGGAGAGCAGCTCCAGGCCGCCCAGGTTCTCCCGGGCGTAGCCTTCCACCAGGGCGGCCACCCGCTCCTCCAGCTGCTGGGGCGTCCACTGGGCCCGCTGCTGGGCGGGCTCCCGGAAGATTTTCTCAAAGAGGTAGTGCATCAGCGTGCCGTACTGCAGCACGTCCACCTCGGCGTGGCGGCGCTCCTTGGCGCCCAGGCCATAGCGGCAGAAGTACTGGAAGGGGCACTGGTGGTACACCTCCACCTGGGTGGGCGAGAGGAAGGGCCGCTCCCCAAAAAGGCCCCGGGCCAGGGCGGGGTCCTCCACCCGCTGCTGGCGCTGGCCGGCGGCGCGCTCCAAGGCCTCCACCCGGCCCTGGTAGGCGGGCTCCCCCACAAAGAGCTGGCGCAGCGCGGCGGAGGCGCTGTCCCCGGCGGTAAAGCGGGCCGCCATCCGGGAGAAGGCCGCCTCCTGGGAGTTGGCGAAGTACTCGTCGGGCAGGTCCCGCAAAGGCCGCAGGGTGGGGAAAATCCCCAGCAAGGCGGTGATGAGCTCGCTGGGCTCCTTGTCCTCGCCGTCGGCACAGCGGGGCCAGCTGGCGTACAGCCGCTGGGAGGGGGCGCAGGCCACCGAGTAGGCCAGGTAGCGCTCCTCCATGGTCTTCTGCTCCAGGGGGTCCCCCAGGGGCAGCTGCCGGGCGATGAGCTCCTTGCGCTCGGCGTCGGAGAACACCCCGCTGGAGCGGGGGCTCAGGGGGAACTCCCCCTGGGCGCAGCCCAACAGGAACACCGCCCGGGGCGCGGACTGGCGCACCTGCTCGGCGGTGCCGAACAGCACCTGGTCCACCGTCTGGGGGATTTCCGACACGTCCTCCCCGGCGATGACCTCCTTTAGCAGCTGGGCGTACCGCTCCCGGGAGAGGGGCCTGTCCCCCAGGATGGCCCGCATCTGGTCCAGGGTCTCCATGAGCAAATCCCACACCCGCAGCTGCTTTTGGGCCAGGGCGTCCTCCCCGGAGGACTCCAGAAACAGGCAGTAGGCGGGCAGCGTCTCCTCCAGGTTAAAGGCCAGCAGCAGCAGGTACACCGCCTGGGAAATCTCCCCGCCGGTGGCCTCCCGGGTGCGGGCGGCGAAGCGCTCTAAGGGGCCCATGAGCCGCTGGCGCAGGCCGTTGAGGCGGGCAAGCTCCCTCTGGTCCTCCGGGGTGAGCTCCTGGCCAAAGCCCCGGGGGTGGCGGGTGAATTCCTGGCGCCATCCCGGGCCGGAGAGCTTCCACAAATAGGCGTAGTTCTCCAGGCTGGAAATCTCCTCGGCGGTAAAGCCGGAGACGCCGGTTTTCAGCAGCTCCAGCAGGTCCTCGGTCTGATAGCCCCCCTGCACCGCCTGGAAGGCCCCCAGCACAAACCGGGTGACGGGCTCGCCGTCCACCTTGGCGGGCTGGGACACAAAGCAGGGGATGTCCCGCTTTTTCAGGGCGGCGTCCAGGCAGCCGTAGTACCGGGCGGGGTCCCGGCAGATGATGGAGATTTCCCGGTAGCGGTAGCCCTCCTCCGCCACCAGGCGGCGGATGGTGGCCGCGGCGAACTCCGCCTCCTCGTAGGGGTCCTTGGCCTCCAGCACGGTGATGCCCTGGCAGTCGGGGCTGGTGAGCGTCTCCTGGGCGCAGAAAAGCTGGGCCTCCACCAACTTGAGGTTCTCGTTTTGGAACCGGGGCGCCCCGGTGAGCACCACCGGCGGCTGGATGGCCACGCCGTTTTCCCGGGCGGCGGCGGAGAGCCGGTGGAGGGTGCGGTCCACCAAGGCGAACAGGCCGGTGCCGGTGGTGTCCAGGCCGTCGGTGCACAGGGCCACCACCACCTGGTCCGCCTGGCGGAGAATCTGCACCAGCACTTTCAGCTCCTGGGCGGTGAAGCCCTCGAAGGAGTCCACGGCCACGGTGCACCCCTGGAAAAAGGCGCTGCCCTCCAAGGCCTGGGCCAGGCGGGTCAGGTCGTCCCGGGAGTCCAGGTAAGAGGCCTCCACCAGGCCGTTGTATGTATCGTACAGCAGGGCCAGCTCGCTGAGCTTCTTCCCCAAGCCCCGGCCCCCCAGGCCCCGGGCGGCCTCCCGCAAATCCCCGGGGGCGATGCCGCACATCTTCATCTCGTTGACGGCGGTGAGCATCACGTCGTTGACGCGGCCGCTTTGGGCCGCGGCGGCGTAGACCTCCAGCCTGTCCTGGCAGGCCTCGATGGCGGAGGCCATCAAAATGCGCCGGCCCCCGTCGGAGAGCCTGCGGCCCACGGCGCCGCCCTCCCGGCGGAACACCGCCTCCGCCAGCCGGGTGAAGCTGTACACCGGGATGGCGTTGCCCCGCACCGGCCCCGCCAGGCGCAGCATGGCCTTCTCCGTTTCAAAGGTGTACTGCTCCGGCACCAGCATCACCGTGCCGCCCTGGCCCGCCAAGGCCCTGTCCGCCAGCAGGCGGCGCATGTATTCCGTTTTGCCGCTTCCCGCGCGGCCTAGGACAAACTGCAGCATGTGCCCACTCCTTTCCTGTGGTACCTAGTATACCACATCCCGGTGGGCTGGAAAAGCACCATCAGCCGCGCAGCCACTCCCGCAGGGATTCCCACAGCTCCACGGCCTTGAGCTTCACCTGGACACCCTGGCCGCCCTCCACCACCTGGCGCTCCCCCTCCGGCAAAGTGAGCAGGGCCTCCTCCTGGGTGGCGGCGGGCAGGCACAGGCTGGGGAACACCACGCACCACCAGTTTTTCCCGGCGCCCTCCCCCAAGGTGACCCGCAGCGTGCGGTACCGCCCGGCGGGCAGGCGGAAGTCCCCGTAGTCCCGGGTGGGGAAGTACATCTCGGTCATCTGGGCGGTGGCGGAGTAATCCACCCCCTGCTCCCCCAGCACCTGCCGGGCGGCCCCGGCAATGGACTGGAGATGGGTGCACAGCTGAGAGCTGGCCTCCTCCATAGAGCCCGCCCCCTGGTACCAGCGGGCCGCCTCCTCCAGCACGGCGTCCCGCACCAGGAGCTTCACCGCCTGGTCCTCCGCCCCGTTGGAGTTGGCCACCACGTGGAGCCGCACCACGTCCCGGGGCAGCTGCCCGCAGGCCGCCGCAAAGGGGAAAAAGCTGCAAAGGGCCGCCAGCACAAACCCGCAGACCAAAGCCCGGCCCAGCAGGCGGCGTTTTCTCGTATGTTCCTTGGCGTTCATAGTCCAGCACTTCCTTTCCGGATTCTGGAGGGAGTATGGCCCCTTTTCCCCGGGGCTATGCGAAGGATTTGACAAGGATGGTATAATCTAAGGGACACACAAGCCGGAAAACCCTCTATCACCCTGAAAAAAGGAAAGGTGTTGCTATGCTGGAACTTCTCTTAGACGCCGTTATCGACACGGCAAAAACGCTGCCCTTCCTCTTTGGCGCGTACCTGCTCATTGAGTTTTTAGAGCACCGCGCCAGCGAGAAGCTCACCGGCGCCCTCCAAAGGCTGGGGCCCTTTGGCCCGGTGGGGGGCGCTGTGCTGGGGCTGGTGCCCCAGTGCGGCTTCTCCGTGGCGGCGGCCAACTTCTACGCCGGGCGGCTTATCACCCCGGGCACCTTGGTGGCGGTGTTTTTGGCCACCAGCGACGAGGCCCTGCCCATCCTCGTCTCCCAGCCGGGGGCGCTGCCGGACTTACTGCTCCTGCTGGGGGTGAAGCTGGTGGCCGGGGCGGTGTTCGGCATCCTCACCGACCTGCTGTGGAAGCGTCTGCCCCACCGGGCGCCGGAGCGTCCCTTTGAGGAGCTGTGCAAGGACTGCGACTGCGAGCACCACGGCATCTTCCGCTCCGCCTTGACCCACACCGTGCGCATCGCCCTGTTTTTGCTGCTCATCAACCTGGTGCTGGGCGGCGCCATCCACGTGGTGGGGGAGGAGCGCATCTCCCAGGTGCTGCTCTCCGGCAGCGTGCTCCAGCCCTTTGTGGCGGCGCTGCTTGGGTTTATCCCCAACTGCGCCTCCTCGGTGATTCTCACCGAGCTGTACCTGGCGGGCTCTCTGTCCTTTGGGGCGGCGGTGGCCGGGCTGTGCACCGGCGCCGGGGTGGGCCTGGCGGTGCTGTTCAAGTACAACCGCCACTGGAAGGAGAACCTGCTGCTGGCGGCCATTTTGTACGTGTCCGCCGTGGCCACCGGCCTGGTGTGCGGCGCGGTGTTTTAAGAGTGAAATACTGGGCAAGCATACCGGTGGGCAACGCTCTGCCGTCCCCGCAAATTTTTGAAAAAACTTGACGAAAAACCTTCACCCACCCCCGGCGCGCACGCGAGCTAATTATTCGCACAGGCGTGAGCGTAGCTCACCAGTCTCGCCTGCCGGCTCGGTCGGTCCTGGACGGTCCCCACTGGGGACCAGGACCCCCAAGGCGCGAATTGAGAGCCCAGGCACTGGGCCGCGCACGTGCGCTAGTCTCTTGATGAGCACGAGCGAAGCGAGCTGCCATGGGCGCGAATTGAGAGCCCAGGCACTGGGTGAGAAAAAGTTGAAATTCTTCCCCTATCCTATGGCCTATGAGAAAGGAGTGAAGCCCGATGGCATACCGCATCTTGGTGGCGGACGACGAGGCCGATATCGCCCGCCTGCTGCAAGACCTGTTCACCCGCCAGGGCTACCAGGTGCTGGCTGCCTGCGGCGGCAAGGAGGCCCTGGAGCTCTGCTCCCAAAAGCCCGACCTCATCCTCTTGGACGTGAACATGCCCGATATGGACGGCTTTACCCTGTGCCGGCAGATTCGGGATTTCGTCAGCTGCCCCATCCTCTTCCTCACCGCCCGCATTGAGGACGCCGACAAGGTGATGGGCTTTGCCGCCGGGGGCGACGACTACATCTTAAAGCCCTTCTCCAACCAGGAGCTGCTGGCCCGGGTGGCCGCCCACCTGCGCCGGGAGGAGCGCCGCCAGGGCCAGGCCCAGGTGAAGTTCGACCAGGGGCTTGTCATCGACTACGGCGCCCGGTGCCTGTACCAGGACGGCCAGCCGGTGCACCTGGCCAAAAAGGAGTTCGACATTGTGGAGCTGCTCTCCATGCACCCCTCCCAGGTCTTTGGGCGGGAGCGCATCTACGAGTCCGTGTGGGGCTGGGACAGCGAGGGGGATAGCTCGGTGGTGGCCGAGCACATCCGGCGCATCCGGGCCAAGCTCACCGCGGCGGGCTGCGGCGATAGGATTGCCACCATCTGGGGCGTGGGGTACAAATGGCAGTGAAGATAACAGTCCAAAAAAACGGACAGAAAAAGGCGCCCTGGCGCCAGCGGGTATCCCTGCGGTGGGCGCTGGTGCTCACCACGGTGCTGTGCGCGTTGGGCGCTTTTCTCCTCATCGCGTTGGAGAGCTGGGGGCTGGAATGGGCCAGGGACGCCCTGTACCTCAAGTACATCACCCCCTACTACGCCGACGAAAGCGAAACGGGAGAATACTACTCCGTTTCCCCAGACGGCACCGTCCTCTACGTGGAGGCCACCATGCCCTACGCCTATGTGGACCCGGACACCGGGGAGATTTACCCCATCGAAACCACCTCCCCCACCTTGTTTATCCCGGCGGGGCCCCTGCGGTTTTTCTACAAAAACGTGGGGCAAATCGCCCTGTGCGCTTTTGTCATCACGGCTGCCTTGGCGTTCTTGGCGGACGCCTGGTGGTTTTACCACTGGAAAATCAAAAAACCCCTGGCCATCCTCAACCAAGCTGCCCAGAAAATCGGACAGAGCGATTTGGACTTCCACGTGGAGTCCCCCAGCGCCGACGAGCTGGGCAAGCTGTGCCAGTCCTTTGAGACCATGCGGGCCTCCCTGGAGGAGAACAACCGGGCCCTGTGGGACGCCGTGGAGGAGCGCAAGCGGTTAAACGCCGCCTTTTCCCACGATTTGCGCACGCCGCTGACAGTGCTGCAAGGCTACAGCGACCTGCTGCTGGACGCGCTGCCATCCGGGGACCTGTCCCCGGAAAAGACGGTGGACACCGTCTTGACCATGAAGCGCAGCCTGACCCGCCTGCAGCGCTATGTGGAGAGCATGAACTCTTTGCAGCGCCTGGAGGACGTGAAGCCCCAGAAAAGCACTGTCCCCTTTTCCTCCCTGTGCGCCCACCTGCGGGAGACCGGGGAAATCCTGGGAAAAGGTGATTTCTCCTTTTCCAGCCAGGGGGATGGGTCCGCTTTTCTGGACACAGAATTGCTGTTCCAGGTGTACGAAAATCTTCTCTCCAACGCCGGGCGCTACGCCCAAAAGCAGGTGTGGGCCCGAGCCGCGCTGGAAGGGGGCTGGCTCTCCCTCACCGTGGGGGACGACGGGCCAGGCTTCCCGCCCGCCGCGCTGAAACGGGCCGCCGAGCCCTATTACCGGGCGGACAAGTCCCTCTCCCCCCAAGGGGAGCTGCACTTTGGCCTGGGGCTGTACATCTGCCGCTCCCTCTGCGAAAAGCACGGCGGCTCGCTGCAAATCGAAAACAGCCCCGCCGGCGGCGCGAAAGTCACTGCACGGTTTTTTGTACAGTCGGAGGAGAACACATGAAAAAGCAGCCCCGGGAAATCCCAGGGCTGTTTTTATTTGTCCGTTTTTTCGTTCACTTTTCCGGGGCGTAATCCCAGCTGCGGGGCAGGGGGCGGGCCAGGTACAGGCGGCCCTTGCCCTCCAGCTGCTGCATGCAGGCCCGGGCGGCGGCCTCGCTGTCGAAGATGCCGAACACCGCCGAGCCGCTGCCGGTCATGCTGGCGCCCAAGGCGCCGGAGTTGCCCATCACCCGCTTGATTTCCCGCACCTGCTGGAGCTTCATGGTCTCGTCAAAGCGGTTGGAAAGCCCGCCGGCCACCCGGCGCAAATCCCCGGCGGAAAGCAGGCCCACCATCTTCTCCGTTGCCTGGGCCCGGGAGAGGGGGAACTGGTCTATCAAGGCGTAGGCCCGGGGGGTGCTCATCCCCGCGGGGGGCTTGCACAGCACCAGCCAGCAGTCCGGTAAAGGGGACACTGGCTCCACCTGCTCCCCAATGCCCCGGCAGCGGCAGGTGCCGCCCACCACGCAGAAGGGCACGTCCGCCCCCACCCGGGCGCCCAGCTCCACCAGCTCCTGCTGGGGCAGGCCCGCGTGGAACATCTGGTTCAGGCCGTGGAGCACCGCGGCCGCGTCGGCGCTGCCACCACCCATGCCGGCGCGGCTGGGGATGTACTTGCGGATGTGGATGGAAAGCCCTTGCCCGGTGATGCCGCAGCGCTCGAAGAAGTACTGCGCCGCCCGGAAGGCGGTGTTTTTGGTGTCCACGGGCAGGTACTCCCGGTTGCAAAACAGCCGGATGCCCGGCTTGTTGATTTTTTTGATCTCCACCTCGTCCCACACGGAAACGGTCTGCATCACCGTGTCCAAGGTGTGGTAGCCGTCCTCCCTGCGCCCGGTGACGTCCAGGGTGAGGTTGATTTTGGCGTATGCTCTCAGTTTCATCGGTCGCTCCGTTCCTTCACGCGCCGCTGTCCGAAAAAGCGTCCACTAAAAGTGGAGCACGCTCCAGCGCCGGATGTCGATGACGTGCTTGGGGCACATCTCGTGGCAGCAGAAACAGCGGATGCAGTTTTTATAGTCGATAACAGCCTTCCCCTCCCGGATTTGGATGGTGTGCTGGGGGCAGCTTTCGGCGCACCTGCCGCAGCCCACACACTCCTTTTTGCGGATTTTCGGGGTGGGGGTGGCTATCTTTTTGGCCGCCGGCCGCAAAAAGCTGGGCAGCCGGTCGATAAAGTCCGTGCTGGAGGCCTTCGCCTTGACAAAGTCCGGCTGGGCCAGGGGGGCCACCGGCTCCTTTACCAGCTGGCACTCCTCCGGGGAGAGGGGCCCCAGGCCCCGGCGGTTGGCCTCCTTCAGCATGAGGACGCTCTCCGGCTTCATCCCAATGAGGGCGGCCCCGCACACGTCCAGGGCGTAGGGGCTTTTGCTGGCCCCCAGCACCCCCATCTTCCGGGGCTGGCCGCCGGTGGGGCCGTTGCCCTCCATGGCCAGGATGCCGTCCATGATGCACAAATCCGGCTGGAGGAAATCGCACAAATCCACCAGCATCTCCGAGAAGGGCTGCTTCTCCGGGAAGCGGCAGTGGAGCTCCGGCTTTTGCAGGCCGGGCACCGCGCCGAACAGGTTCTTCACCGCCCCGGAAAAGCCCACCATGCCGTGGGTTTTCAGCTTGCACAGGTCGATGAGGTAGTCCCGCTCCAAGAAGGGCTCCGCCACCGAGAGCTGGCGGCACCGCTGGGCCCGGGGCAGTGTGACCTCCCGGCTTTTGCATGCGGTGTACAGGGCAAAGCCGCAGTCCTTGGCCATGTCCGTGTAGCCGCAGCCCCGGAAGATGGCCTTCATGGCGGCGGGGGTATAGGGGCCGCCGGGGCTCTCGGCGATGAGCACCTCTCCCCCGGCCTTTTGCACGCACTTGCCCACAGCGGCCACCAGGGCCGGGTGGGTGGCGATGGCCGCCTCCGGCTTGGAGCTCATCACCAGGTTGGGCTTGAGCACCACCTTCATGCCGGGGCGAATCTCCTCCCACACGCCCAGGGCGGTGAAGGCCTCCTCCATCTGGCGCAGCAGCTCCTCCGGGGCGTAGCCGCCGCACCGGGAGAGCCACACCTTTTCCCCGCCCATTTACAGCTCCTTGAGGAACGCTTCCATGCGCTCCAGGGCCTCGATGATGTGCTTGGTGGAGTAGCAGTAGGAGATGCGCACAAAGCCCTCGCCGCAGGCGCCGAAGGCGTCGCCGGGCACCACCGCCACCCGGTGGGAGCGGATGAGCCGCTCGCAGAACTCCATGGAGGTAAGGCCTGTGCTCTTCACCGAGGGGAACACGTAGAAGGCGCCCTCGGGCTCAAAGCATTTCAGGCCCATATTGTTCAGGCCGTCCACAATCAAGCGGCGGCGCATATCGTACTGGCCCCGCATGTATTCAATGTCGTCGTCGCCGTTTTTCATGGCCTCAATGGCGGCGTACTGGCTCATGGTGGGGGCGCTCATAATGGCGAACTGGTGCAGCTTCGTCATCAGGCCGATAATCTCTTTGGGGCCCGCGGCGTAGCCCATGCGCCAGCCCGTCATGGAGTGGGACTTGGAAAAGCCGTTGACCAAGATGGTCCGCTCCTGCATGCCGGGGATGGCGGAGAAGGCGGTGTGGGGCTCGCTGCCATAGGTGAGGGCGGCGTAAATCTCATCGGAGAGCACCAGCAGGTTGTGGCGCTCCACCACCCGGGCTATCGCCTCCAAGTCTGCCCGGCGCATGACAGCCCCTGTGGGGTTGTTGGGATAGGGCAGAATCAGCAGCTTTGTCTTGTCGGTGATTTTCTCCTCCAGCTCCTGGGCGGTGAGGCGGAAGCCGTTTTCCGGCTTTGTCTCGATGATGACCGGCACGCCGCCGGCCATCTCGGTAATGGGCACATAGCACACAAAGCTGGGCTCTGGGATGAGGACCTCGTCCCCGGGCTCCACCAAGGTGCGCACGCACAGGTCGATGGCTTCGCTGCCGCCCACAGTGACCAGCACCTCGTCCTGGGGGTCGTACTTCACGTGGTAGTGGCGCTCGATAAAGTTGGAAATCTCCGCCCGCAGCTTGAGGAAGCCCCGGTTGGGGGTGTAGCTGGTGCGGCCCTTCTCCAGGCTCTCGATGCCCGCCTCCCGGATGTGCCAGGGGGTGTGGAAATCGGGCTCGCCCACAGAGAGGGAAATCACGTCGTCCATCTCGTTGGCGATGTCGAAGAACTTCCGAATGCCCGAGGGCTTGATCTGGCGCACCGTGCGGTTTACCAAAGAATCATATTCAATCACAAAGGTTGCTCCCTCTCTCGTCAATTTCTTCATAGTCATCGGCAAACACCACGCCGCCGTCCTTGTACTTGGTCAGCACAAAGTGGGTGGCGGTGGAAAGCACCCCGCCGATGGGGGCCAGGCGCTTGGCCACGAACATGGCGATGTCGGACATGGTCTTGCCCGTGACAGTGACGGCCAGATCGTAGCCGCCGGACATGAGGTAGACGCTCTCCACCTCGGGGAAGTTCATCACCCGGCCGGCAATCTCGTCAAAGCCGGTGTCCTTCTGGGGGGTGACCCGCAGCTCGATAAGGGCGGTGGCCCGGGGCACCTCGGTGCGCTCCCAGTTGATGGCGGCGTGGTACCCCTTGATGATGCCCTCTTTCTCGTATTTTTTAATGGCTTTCACCACGTCCTCCTCCTGCTCGCCCAGCATAGAGGCCAGCTGCGCGGGAGTGAGGGTGGCCTGTTCCTGCAAAAGCTCCAAGAGCTGTTCCATAGCCATGTGTAGTTCCTCCTTTAAAAAAAGTATAGGACGGCGGCCGGCGAAAAGGCGGCCCGGCCCCTGGGATTATTCCAACGGCAGCAAAATAGGCTTGTGCTGCTCGTACAGGGCAAAGTAACGGAAGCCCGCCTCCCGCAGCATCTCCATGCCTTCCTGGATGCCGCGGCCCAAATCGGCGGTGCTGTGGGCGTCCGAGCCCAAGGTGATAAGCTCCCCGCCCAGCTCCCGGTAGCGGCGCACCAAGGGCAAATCCGGCAGGGGGCGGCCTATCTTCTGGCGGTAGCCGGAGGTGTTCACCTCCAAAGCTTTCCCACTGTCACGCAGCGCCCGGAAGATGGTGTCGATGGCGTCGCTGTGCCGGGACAAATCCACCGGGATGCCGTGGTCGCCCTGGATATACCGCAGGGGATAGGTCAGGTGGCCCAGGGAGTCGAACTTCCCCCAGCGGATGACCTCCAGCTCCTCCTGCCAATAGGTTTCCAGCAGCGCATCGATAAAGCTCCGCTCTATTTTCGAGTAGTCCAGGAAAAAGAAATCCTCATACCCACGGATGTTGTGGATAGAGCCGATGACGAAGTCGTAGTCCCGGCCGGCAAGGGCCTGTTCGGCCGCCTCCAAATCCTGGTTGGGCTGGCCCAGCTCGATGCCCCGGTAGAACCGGGTGCTCCCTCCCTGGGGGATTTCCAGGGCCATTTTCTCCCAGGCACGCTCCACCCGGGGGCGGTAGCGTTCGGGGAACTTCTGGCACTCGCAGTGGTCGGTGAGGGTGTGGGCCCACAGGCCCAGCTCCTGGGCGCGGCGGCGCATCTCCAGCACGGTGTCGTTCCCATCGGGGGAACAGCTGGAGTGGTTGTGGCAGTCACAGGCAAAACGATAGCGCAAAAGGCGGCACTCCTTTCCGGCGTGGGGCGGGCAGGCAAGGCCCGCTTTTTTCAAGACGCCTGGGTTTATCTTACCACAATCCGCCCCAAAAGGGAAGGAAGAATGGGAAAAACTTGACAGAACGCCCCCTTTGGCCCATAATGGACGGGAAAGACCTAAGAAAGGATGGTTTAGGCATGGAGAAACAAGAAAAGGCCGTTATTACAGTGGTAGGCAAAGACATGGTGGGAATCCTGGCCAAGGTGTCGGGCATCTGCGCCGAGAAGGGGGTCAACGTGCTGGAGGTGACCCAGTCCATTTTGCAGGACATGTTCGTCATGGTGATGATGGTGGACATCACCCACGCCACCGCCGAGGTGGGCGATTTGGCCGACGAATTCGCCAAGCTGGGCGAGGAGAACAACCTGAAAATCCACGTGATGCACGAGGACATCTTCAACTCAATGCACCGCATCTAAGGCCCAGTGCCTGGGCTCTCAATTCGCGGCGCGTGGCCGCGCGGGACAATTCGCGCCTATGGCAGCTCGCTTCGCTCGTGCTCATCAAGAGGCTAACTCGCGTGCGCGCCGGAGGCGGGTAAAAGTTTCGTCCACCTTTTCAAAGGTGGCGGGGGAATTGGGGGCAGCGCCCCCAAGGTCTTATAGCGTCAGCAAGCGCAGGAGAGGCTAAAAATGTCCCGGTGGGACATTTTTAGGTGGAGGACCCTCGCCGGGGGGCGCTGGTGCCCGGTGGGCACCGTTCAGCGCTCGGTCTCCGCTGCCGCGTCGGTCGGTGCTGGACGTCTGCCACTGGCAGACAGCACCCGAGGCGGCAGCCGAGACTCCCTGACTGGGCCGTTAGGTCCAGCGTAGTTACCGCTGCATTTTTCTGTCCAACCGCCCAAAGCGTGTACCGCCCTTTGGTATAAGCGACGGCGGGGGGACACGGATACGTGCAGCTTTGCCCTCCCCCTCATGCCAGGGGGATGACACCCCCTAGCACGTTTTTTATAGAAGGAACGAAGGAAAGGATGATTCCCTTTTGAATACCAACGAAATCCTAGAGACAATCAACATGATTGACAACGAAGACCTGGATGTCCGCACCATCACCATGGGCATCTCCCTGCTGGACTGCATCGACCCCGATGTGCACAAGGCCAGCCAGAAGGTCTACGACAAAATCTGCCGCTACGCTCAGCACCTGGTGAAAACCGGCGAGGACATCTCCCGGCAGTACGGCATCCCCATTATCAACAAGCGCATCTCCGTCACCCCCATCGCCATGATTGCCGGGGCTTGCCCCACCGCCTCCCCCATCCATTTCGCCAAGGCTTTGGACAGGGCCGCCCGCACTGTGGGGGTAAACTTCATCGGCGGGTACTCCGCCCTGGTGCACAAGGGCTTTGGCCCCGGGGACTACGCTTTGATAGAAAGCATCCCCCAGGCCTTGGACGAGACAGAGCTGGTGTGCTCCTCCGTCAACGTGGGCACCACCAAGGCGGGCATCAACATGGACGCCGTGGAGAAGATGGGCCGCATCGTCAAGGAGACCGCCCAGCGCACCGCCGACCGGGAGTGCATCGGCGCGGCCAAGCTGGTGGTGTTCTGCAACGCCCCCGAGGACAACCCCTTTATGGCGGGCGCCTTCCACGGCCCCGGCGAGCCGGACTGCGTCATCAACGTGGGCGTCTCCGGCCCCGGCGTGGTGCGGGCCGCCATCAAAAAGCATGGCGAGGGCAAAAGCCTCACCGAGATTGCCGAGCTGATTAAGCGCACGGCCTTTAAAATCACCCGCATGGGCCAGCTGGTGGCCCAAGAGGCCAGCCGCCGCCTGTGCGTGCCCTTTGGCATTGTGGATTTGTCCCTGGCCCCCACCCCGGCCATTGGCGACAGCGTGGCCTACATTTTGGAGGGCATGGGCCTGGAGCAGTGCGGCGCCCACGGCACCACCGCCGCCTTGGCCCTTTTAAACGACGCGGTGAAGAAGGGCGGCGTCATGGCCAGCTCCAGCGTGGGCGGGCTTTCCGGCGCCTTTATCCCCGTCACCGAGGACGCCGGCATGATCGAGGCCGCCCGCTCCGGCTGCCTGACCCTGACCAAGCTGGAGGCCATGACCGCCGTGTGCAGCGTGGGCCTGGACATGATTTGCATCCCCGGGGACACCCCGGCGGAAATCATCTCCGGCATCATCGCCGACGAGGCCGCCATTGGCATGGTCAACTCCAAGACCACCGCCGTGCGAGTCATCCCCGCCGTGGGCCGCAAGGCCGGCGAGGAGCTGGACTTTGGCGGCCTGCTGGGCAAGGGCCCCATCATGGAGGTAAACCCCGCCAGCCCCGCGGAGTTCATCCACCGGGGCGGGAAAATCCCCGCGCCCATGCAGAGTTTGAAAAACTAAAGAGGGCACAGCCAAAAAGAGCGCTTTCCCGGCGCTCTTTTTTGTTTCCTTGGGGCCCGGCGCAATTCCCTGTTGACTTTTCAAAAAATGTGATATAATACCAGAAAAACATCAAAAACCCATCTACACTTTTTGGAAGCGAGGAATGCTATGAAAAAGAACCCCCGTCCCAAGCCCACCCGGGAGGAGCGCCGCCAGCGCGCCCGGGACATCCGCGCCCAGGCCAAGCAGGATGTGCGCAAGCACCCCCTTCTGTTCACCACCTATGTGGTGCTGCGTTTCCTGGTGCTGGCGGTGCTGGTGCTGGAGGCTGTTAAGGGCGATTACTACAACGTCTTTCTCTGCGTGCTCACCTTGGTGCTGTTTATGATTCCCACCTTTGTGGAGCACCGGCTGCACATCGACGTGCCAAACACCTTGGAAATCATCATCCTTCTGTTTATCTTCTCCGCCGAGATTTTGGGAGAGATCCAGGAGTATTACCTGCTGTTCCCCTTTTGGGACACCATGCTCCACACTATCAACGGCTTTTTGATGGCCGCCATCGGCATCGCCATGGTGGATATCCTCAACCGCTCCCGGAAGTTTAAGGTGCGGCTCTCCCCGGCCTTTGTGGCTTTGGTGGCCTTTTGCTTCTCCATGACCGTGGGGGTGGTGTGGGAGTTCTTCGAGTACGGCATGGACGTCTTTTTCCACACGGACATGCAGAAGGACACCTGGATAAACACCATTTACTCTGTCAGCCTGAACCCCGAGGGCCGCAATGTGGCCCAGCACGTGGCCGTGGACAGCGTGGTGGTAAACGGGGAAGCCTGGCCCGGCTACCTGGACATCGGCCTGCACGACACCATGAAGGACTTGTTCGTCAACTTTGTGGGCGCGGTGATTTTCTCGGTGATTGGCGCGCTGTACATCATGGGCCGGGGCAAGGGCTGGTTTGCCAAGAAGTTCATCCCCAGGCTGAAAGTGGACGAGCTGCCGCCCCCGCCGGAAGAACCCGGCCTGCTGGAGCCCATCCCCCTGGAGGAGCCCTGGGACGAAGGCGAACCGCCCGAAGAAAAACAATAAATTACTATTCCGTCACGCTGCTTTAGGAGGTGTTCTCTCATGGAAACCATCATCACCACACAGCAGGGGGCCGTGCAAGGCGCCCTGAGCCAAGACCAGCAAACCGTCATCTTCCGGGGCGTGCCCTATGCCCAGCCCCCGGTGGGGGCGCTGCGCTTCCGCCGCCCCCAGGAACATGCCCCCTGGGAGGGGGTGCGGGACTGCACCGCCTTTGGGCCCCGCTGCCCCCAGGCCGACCTGGCCTCCATGGACTTCTACGGCAAGGAGTTCTACCGCGGCCTGCCCGACGACGAAAGCGAGGACTGCCTGTACCTGAACATCTGGACCCCGGCCTCCGCCACGGCCCAGTCCCGGCTGCCGGTGCTCTTTTGGATTCACGGGGGCGCCTTTCTGCACGGGTGCGGCTCGGAAAAGGAGTTTGACGGCGAGGGCTTCGCCAAAAAGGGCGTGATTCTGGTGACCATCAACTACCGGGTGAACGCCTTTGGCTTTTTCGCCCACCCCGCCCTGGAGGAGGAGACTGAGGAGGGCGTCTCCGGCAACTACGGCATTTTCGACCAGATTTTCGCCTTGGACTGGGTCCAGCAGAACATCGCCGCCTTTGGGGGCAACCCGGACGCCATCACCCTGGCGGGGCAGTCCGCCGGCTGCATGAGCGTGCAGACCATCCTCTCCTCCCCCCTGGCCCGGGGCATGGCGCGGGGCGCCATCCTGCAAAGCGGCGGGGGCATCCAGGCGCTGCACACCACCCCGGGGAAGCAGGCGCTGTGGGAGGTCTCCCAGCGGCTGATGGACCACCTGGGCGTCTCCACCCTGGAGGAGCTGCGCCAAGTCCCCGCGGGGAAGCTGCGGGACGCCGCCTACGCCGTGCAGGGCCAGGGCCTGAGCTGGTGCCCCCACGTGGACGGCTGGCTGCTGCCGGACACCACCGACGCCCAGGCGGAGAGCGGCGCCATCCATGACATCGCCACCATGATTGGCTCCACCGGGGACGACATCGGCGGGGCGGAGCTGCTCCAAGGGGCGGGGGTCCGCTGGTGCGAGAACCAGCTGAAGCTGGGCCGCCGGCCGGCGTACCTGTACTTTTTCGACCGCAAGCTGCCGGGAGACCAAGCCGGGGCGTTCCACTCCAGCGAGCTGTGGTACGAGTTTGAAACCCTGTCCCGCGGTTGGCGCCCCTGGGAGGAACACGACTGGGAGCTGGCGGAGCAGCTAAGCGCCTATTGGGCGAACTTTGTAAAAACCGGCGACCCCAACGGCCCGGGCCTGCCCCCCTGGCACCCCTACGCAGGGGAGCATAAAGAGGCCCTGGTGCTGCGGTAACCGCCGCGGAGCGGAGTAAAAGTTTCGCCAGCCTTTTCAAAGGCTGCGGGTTGCAGGGCAGAGCCCTGCGGCCTTATTATGCAACGCGCAGCGTTGCGTGGAAAAACCAGGGCCGCCGGCCGCATACGCCCAAGGGGCGGTAGGCCAAGGCCCGTCCGGCAGCGCACCGAAACCGCGCCTTGCACCAGCCCCCGCCCCCTCTCCAGAAAAATCAACAAACAACAAAAAGGACACCCAAGCGTTTGGCTTGGATGTCCTTTTTTCGTTTCCGCTATCTGCCCGGGACATGGTCCACAAGCCGCGCTTGCTATGACTGTCCCTGGTTTTTATACAGCTGCGCCGCAAGGCTCTACCCTGCAACCCGCCAGCTTTTTGAAAAAATGTCCCGGCTGCCGCCGCGATGGGTGTTAAACGGCGCCCGCCGGGCACCAGCACCCAAACACTTTTACGCAAGGCCTTACTTGATTTCCTTGCTCTCCACTTCTTCCTTCAGCTTGGCGATGAACGCAGGCAGGTCCATGGAGCCCAGGTCGCCGTCCGCGCGGTGGCGCACGGAGATGGTCCCCTCTGCCGCTTCCTTATCGCCCACAACAATCATGTAGGGCGTGCGCTGCAGCTGGGCCTCCCGAATCTTGTAGCCAATCTTCTCGTTGCGCAGGTCGCACTCCACCCGGAAGCCGGCTTCCTCCAGCACGTCCTGCACACCCTGGGCGTACTCGTGATGGTGCTCGGAAATGGGCAGCACCACCGCCTGCACAGGGCTGAGCCACAGGGGGAACTTGCCCGCGAAGTGCTCGGTGATGACGCCGATGAACCGCTCGATGGAGCCCAGCACCACACGGTGCAGCATGACGGGGCGGTGCTTCTGGCCGTCCTCGCCCACGTACTCCAGCTCAAAGCGCTCGGGCAGCTGGCTGTCCAGCTGCACCGTGCCGCACTGCCAGGTGCGGCCCAGGCTGTCCGCCAGGTGGAAGTCCAGCTTGGGGCCGTAGAAGGCGCCGTCGCCCTCGTTGACCTCGTACTCCTTGCCCATCTCGGTGATGGCCTCTTTCAGGATGTCCTGGTTGTGCTCCCACTGCTCCACGGTGCCGATGTGGTCCTCGGGCATGGTGGAGAGCTCAATCTTATAGGACAGGCCAAACACGGAGTACACCTCGTCAAACAGGCGCACCACGTTCTTCAGCTCGTCTTTCAGCTGCGCGGGGGTCATGAACAGGTGGGCGTCGTCCTGGGTGAAGCACCGCACCCGGAACAGCCCGTGCAGCGCGCCGGAGAGCTCGTGGCGGTGGACCAGGCCCAGCTCGCCCACACGCAGGGGCAAATCCCGGTAGGAGTGGGGCTGGCTCTGGTAGACCATCATGCCGCCGGGGCAGTTCATGGGCTTGATGGCGAAGTCCTCGTCATCGATGACGGTGGTGTACATGTTGTCCTTGTAGTGGTCCCAGTGGCCGGAGCGCTCCCACAGCTTGCGGCTGAGGATGACCGGGGTGGAGACCTCCACATAGCCGTACTTCTTGTGGACCTCACGCCAGTAGTCGATGAGCAGGTTTTTCAGCACCATGCCCTTGGGCAGGAAGAAGGGGAAGCCGGGGCCCTCGTCCCGCAGCATGAACAGGCCCAGCTCCTTGCCCAGCTTGCGGTGGTCCCGCTTTTTGGCCTCCTCCAGCATTTGCAGGTGCTCCTCCAGCATAGACTGCTTGGGGAAGGAGATGCCGTACACACGGGTGAGCATCTTATTCTTGGCGTCGCCCCGCCAGTAGGCGCCGGTGATGGCCGTCAGCTTTACGGCCTTCACCATGCCGGTGCTCACAAGGTGGGGGCCGGCGCACAGGTCGGTGAAGTCCCCCTGCTTGTAAAAGCTGATGTCCTCGCCCTTGCCGGCGTGCTCCTCGATGAGCTCCTCCTTATAGGGCTGGCCGGCCATCAGCTCCTTGGCCTTGCCGGCGGGCAGGGCAAAGCGCTCCAGGGGCAGGTCCTCCTTGATGATTTTCTTCATCTCGGCCTCGATTTTGGGCAGGTCCTCGGTGGAGAGGGGCTGCTCCATGTCAAAGTCGTAATAGAAGCCGTTCTCAATAGCGGGGCCAATGGAGAACTTGGTGCCGGGGTACAGGCGCATCACGGCCTGGGCCATGATGTGGGAGGTGGTGTGCCAATAGGCATGCTTGCCCTCGGCCGTGTCGAAGGTGAGGATCTCCAGGGAGCAGTCCTTCTCGATGGGGGTGCGCAAATCGCAGACCGTCCCGTCAATCTTGGCGGCGCAGGCGGACTTGTACAGGCCCATGCCGATGGACTTGGCCACTTCCGCGGCGGTGATGCCCTGATCGAACTCCTTGACCTGGCCTTTCAAATCAATCTTTACCATAGGGTACTCCTTTCCGCCGGGGCAAATAAAAAAACCTGCCCCAGCAAAGCTCTGGGGCAGGTATCCGGCTCAAAATAAATTTGCCAAAACCCGCGGTTCCACCCGGATTCAAAGGGAGCAGGCGGCGCCTGTTCCGCTTCCTCGTTTGGGCCTGTAACGGGGCCGGCCGCCGTCCCTTGGGCAAAACGCGTTCGGGACGGTGCTCAAAGGTGGTGTCCACATCCCCCGCCCCGGCGGCCGCTTTCAGCCCACGGCAGCCGCTCTCTGGCCCGGGCGCCCCGGGATATGGCTTCCTTCTCACCGCATTTTGATTTGCTTTTCATCATAGCACCCAAAGCTTTCTTTGTCAAGGGCGGGGGGCAAAGCTTTGTCAAGGCGCTTGTGAATAAAATGTTACAAATTTCTTGACAAGCACCCATGGGGTGGACTAGAATAAAAGCAGAGTGCATCTGGCGCTTTCCTAGATAGATTTCCCTGTTTTTCATTTTTCCTTCTACTTTATTGAGGTATTTTCTATAAAATCCGCCGGAAATGGCCGGTTTTCTCCCCTGCTTTGGGGGAGGCAGTTTGTCAGCGCCGCCCCCAGGCGGACCAGCAAAGTTTCGCAATAAAACAGAACCAGAAAATGAAACATTGAAAAAATATAGCGAAGGCCCACAGCACTTTGTGGGGGAAGGGCACCCCGCGCCTATCTCCCAGCGCAACCTTTTTTAAAAATCAAAAATAGAATGAGATGGAGAAAAGGAGGTGCCTGATTGGGCCAAATCGCAGTGTGGCTGTGCATTGTCATCGCCGTGCTGGCCGCGGCAATCGCGGGCAGCTTGGCTTTCTTCCTGGGCTTTACCTACCGCAAGAACAAGGCGGAGGCCGAAATCGGCTCTGCCGAGCAGGAGGCCAAGCGGATTGTGAGCGACGCCATCAAGTCCGCCGAGGCCAGGAAGAAAGAAATCGTGCTGGAAGGCAAGGATGAACTGCACCGCCTAAGGGACGAATCGGAAAAGGAACTGAACAACCGGCGCAAGGAAATCCAGCATCAAGAGCGGCGCGTCCTCCAAAAGGAGGAGAGCCTGGAGAAAAAGCTGGAATCCATGGAGCGCAAGGAAAACCAAATCGACCAGAAGAACAAGAAGGCAGAGGAGCGCCTGAAAGAGGCCGAGGCCGTGAAGAAGAGCCAGTTTGACATGCTGGAGAAAATCTCCAACTTCACGGTGGACCAGGCCAAGGAGTACCTGCTGAACAACCTGGAGAGCGAGCTCACCCACGAGAAGGCCGTGAAAATCCGGGAGTTTGAGCAGCAGACCAAAGAGGACGCGGACAAATCCGCCCGGGAGATCATCGCCCTGGCCATCCAGCGCTGCGCGGCCGACCACGTCAGCGAAGCCGCCATCAGCGTGGTGCCCCTGCCCAACGACGAGATGAAGGGCCGCATCATCGGCCGGGAGGGCCGGAACATCCGAGCCATTGAAACCCTCACCGGCGTGGACTTGATTATCGACGACACGCCCGAGGCCATCACCCTCTCCAGCTTTGAGCCGGTGCGCCGGGAAGTGGCCCGCATCGCCCTGGAGAAGCTTATCTCCGACGGGCGTATCCACCCCACCCGCATTGAGGAGACCGTGGAAAAGGCCCGCCGGGAGGTGGAATCCACCATCAAGCAGGAGGGCGAGCGCGCCGTGCTGGAGGTGGGCGTCAATGGCATCCACCACGAGCTGGTCAAGCTCTTGGGCCGGCTGCGCTACCGCACCAGCTATGGGCAGAACGTCTTGAACCACTCTATCGAGGTGGCCTTTCTCTCCGGCATGATGGCCAGCGAGCTGGGGCTGGACCCCACCGTGGCCAAGCGGGCCGGCTTGCTCCATGACATCGGCAAGGCTTTGGACCACGAGATGGAGGGCTCCCACGTGCAGATTGGCGTGGAGGTGGCCCGAAAGTACCGGGAGAGCGAGGCGGTTATTCACGCCATCGCCGCCCACCACGGGGATGTGGAGGCAAAAACCGTCATCGCCTGCATTGTGCAGGCAGCCGACGCCATCTCCGCCGCCCGTCCTGGCGCCCGCCGGGAGAACCTGGAGAACTACATCAAGCGCCTGGAAAAGCTGGAAGAGGTGGCCTCCTCCTTCGACGGGGTGGAGAGCTGCTACGCCATCCAGGCCGGCCGTGAAATCCGGGTGATGGTAAAGCCGGAGAAGGTCAGCGACGAGCAGATGACCTTGCTGGCCCGGGATATTTGCAAGAAGATTGAAGCCGACTTGGATTACCCCGGCACCATTAAGGTGAATATGATTCGGGAAAGTAGAACGGTCGATTACGCAAAATAAGATTTTGCGTAATCGACGTTCCGAGAGAACAGCTCAGGCGCGAAGCGCCTGCCTTTCCTGGCGGAAAGTACCGCTGTTCTCTGCGGATGGATTTAATCAGAATCCCTCGGCTGTGAAACAGCCGCCTTTTCCCTTGGAAAAGTACCGGGATTCTCTGCTAAATGGATTGTGCCAAATAAATTTGACGCAGTCTACCAAGAGAACAGCTCAGGCGCGATGCGCCTGCCTTTCCTAGCGGAAAGTACCGCTGTTCTCTGCGGATGGATTTAACCAGAATCCCTCGGCTGTGAAACAGCCGCCTTTTCCCTTGGAAAAGTACCGGGATTCTCTGCTAAAAAGAAAATCCCCCCGGGGAAGCCCTGGGGCGGGAAAAAAGTTTGAACATTTGGAAAGACTACCGGGAAAGGGACGTACTGTTGTGCGTCCCTCTTTTGGTAGGGAGAGGAGATTCCTATGCGCAGCGAGCGCGAGATGTACCAGCTCATCCTGGGCTATGCCCAGCAGGACCCCCGGGTGCGGGGCGTCATCCTAAACGGCTCCCGGGCCAACCCCACAGCCAAGCTGGACCAGTTCCGGGACTACGACATCGTGTACCTTGTCACCGACGTGGCGCCCTTTAAGGAAGGGGACATCTCCCCCGCCTTTGGGGAGGTGCTGGTGATGCAGCGCACCGACGAGAACCAGCTTTTCCATGAGCACTTCCCCCGCTTGGCCATCTACCTGATGCAGTTTGCCGACGGCAACCGCATCGACTTGACCATCGCCCCGGTGGAGGACTACCGCCCCTACTGCTTTGACGACAAGCTCAGCGTGGTGCTGCTGGACAAGGACGGCTTCCTCCCCCACCTGCCGCCCCCGGACGAGAGCACCCACGCCGTGGAGCGCCCCAGCGCCCAGGTGTTCCAGGAGTGCCGCAACGAGTTCTGGTGGACGGCGCCCTATATGTCCAAGGGGCTGTGGCGGGGCCAGCTGCCCTATGCCCAGCACATCCTGGAGGAGTGCACCCGTCCCATGCTGCGGCTGATGCTCAGCTGGCTGGCGGGCAGCCAGAAGGGCTTCCCCGTCTTTCCCGGGAAGGCGGGGTGGAACCTGGAGAACCTGCTGCCCCAGGGCGTGTGGCAGCGGTACCTGGCCACCTACGCCCCCTGCAGCCGCATACCCCTGTGGGACGCCCTGCGGGAGGCCTGTGTGCTGTTCACCCAGGCCAGCCGCCACACCGCCAAGGCCCTGGGGTACTCCTGGCAGGACAGCTGGGACGAGTCCGTGCCCCTGTTTATGGAGAAGACACAAGAGGACATCGCCGCCCTGGCCCCGGCGGAAAGCTGGGACGGGGAGCTTTTGCGGCAGATAGAAGCCCACAAAGGAAAGGAGCAAACGCCGTGAACATTCTGTGCATTGGGGACGTGGTGGGCAGCCAGGGCTGCCAGTTCCTGCGGGCCCACCTGCCCGCCTTGAAAAAGACAAAGGCCATCGACCTGGTGATTGCCAACGGGGAGAACTCCGCCGACGGCAACGGCATCACCCCGGATTCGGCCCGCTACCTGCTGGACAGCGGCGTGGACGTCATCACCACCGGCAACCACAGCTTCCGCCGCAGGGAGAGCTACGACCTGTACGACAGCTGCGAGGTGCTGCTGCGCCCGGCCAACTACCCGGCGGCTGCCCCGGGCCGGGGCCTGTGCGTGGTGGATATGGGCCGGGTGCAGGTGGGGGTTATCAACCTGATGGGCACGGCCTTTATGGAGAGCCTGCGCTGCCCCTTTGAGACGCTGGACAGCCTGCTGAAAACCCCGGGCCTGCCCAAGGTGGTGGTGGTGGACTTCCACGCCGAGGCCACCGGGGAAAAGCGGGCGCTGGGCTTTTACGCCGACGGCCGGGTGACGGCCCTGTTCGGCACCCACACCCACGTGCCCACCGCCGATGAGTGCCTGCTGCCCCACCACACGGGCTACCTCACCGACGCGGGGATGACCGGGCCCATCGACTCGGTGCTGGGGGTCAAGCCGGAGATTATCATCGGCAAGCTGAAAACGAAAATGCCCGCCCGGTTCGACTGGGCCAAGGGCCCCTGCAAGATGGATTGCGTGCTGTTCACCGCCGAGGAGCGCACCGGCCTGTGCACCGGGGTGGAGCGGTTTTCCATCACCTAAAGCAACCAGGTTGTCACCCTTCTGTTACACAGGTTACAGTTTCTCCACATTTCTTGACAGCGGCCGCCGGGAAGTATATCATAGAATCAGAGGAACCCTTCTTTCTTGTTTTTGTTTATGGAAAGGAGCGTTGTTTTATGGAAAAGATGAGAAAACCCGCGCGGACACTGGTTGTGGCGGCTGGAGCTGTGCTGCTGTTTGTAGGGGTGTTGGTTCTGGCGTCCACCCAGCCTTGGAAGCCCGCCAAAAAGCTCCTGTCTCCCATCGACCCGGCACAAGTCACCCTGGTCAGCATACGGAATGGCAACAAGGTCACCCGCATGGACATTACAGACCCCGAGGAAATCCGGGACATTGTGGAGCTCCTCAACGGCTTTACCTACCAAAGCACCCGGTACGTTCCCCCGGCAGGCGGCTGGAGCTACATTTTGGATGTGGAGGGCCCTTCCGGACCGGTGGCATCCGTCGAGTTTGGCATCAGCACCATCCGCCAAAGAAACGGGGACGGCAGCTCCACCATTTACAGCGGCCCCCCAGGTTACTTCCGGAAACTGGTAGACCTGGCCGAAAGCGCCACTGACCCCCTATAAGATTTACCCACCCCGCCCACGGCGGGGTCTTTTTTTGCCCCGCGTCCCGGGCCCGGCCGGCCCTGCCTTTGGAAATAAGGACACCCGCTCCCCGGGTTTCCACTTGTCTTGTGTAGAAATACCCCACCAAAACGATTGTATTTTCAAAAGTTTTGTGGTAAACTAGGTAAAAGACAATCCAGCTACCTGGTGAAGGATGTGTTCCCCATGATTTTAGGTTCCCAGTTGAAAAACGCCATTCTATCTGGCTCCAACAACATTTCCAAGTATAAAAAGCAGATTAACGAGCTGAACATCTTCCCCGTGCCCGACGGCGACACCGGCACCAATATGTCCATGACCATCACCGCCGCCGCCGAGGCCATGGAAGCCCTGGAGGACGCCGCCCCCGCCGGGGAGGTGGCCAAGCGGGCCGCTTCCGCCATGCTGCGGGGCGCCCGGGGCAACTCCGGCGTCATTTTGTCCCTGCTGTTCCGGGGCATCTCCAAGGGCCTGGAGGGCAAGGAGGAAATCGACGCCCAGGATTTGGTGGCCGCTTTGGAGCGGGGCGTGGACGAGGCCTACAAGGCTGTGATGAAGCCCACCGAGGGCACCATCCTCACCGTGGCCCGGGTGGCCAGCGAGCGCGCCCGGGAAGCCCTGGAGCTGGGCAGCGACCCCATCCAGGTGTGGGACGCCGCCTGCATGGGCGCCGCAGACGCTCTGGAGGAAACCCCCGAGCTGCTGCCCGTGCTGAAAAAGGCCGGGGTGGTGGACGCCGGTGGCCAGGGTCTGTGCCTGATTTTTGAGGGCATGCTCAGCGTGTTCCGCAGCGGCATTGTGCTGGAGGTTGGCCTCTCCCCCGAGGAAAAGGCCGAGGAGACGGCCCAGTTCTTCCGCAACGTGGCTGCGGAATTCGACAGCGAAATCAACTTCACCTACTGCACCGAGTTTGTGGTGGGCCGTGACCCGGAGGTCCAGAAGGACCCCCTGGAGCTGCGGCTGTTTTTGGAGACCATCGGCGACTGCGTGGTGGTGGTGGACGATGAGGAAATCATCAAGGTCCACGTCCACACCGAGAACCCCGGCGACGCCCTCCAGGCGGGCCTGGAGTACGGCCAGCTGCTGACGGTGAAAATTGAGAACATGAAGGAGCAGCACCGCAAGGCCGCCGAGGAGAACCAGGCCCAAAAGGCCGCGGCGGAGCCGCAGCCGGAGAAGGAGCGCCTGGAGCCCCAGGAGCCTACCGAGGAGATGGGCTTCATCTCCGTGGCGGCAGGCGACGGGCTCAAGGAGCTGTTCCTGGATTTGGGCTGCGCCAACGTGGTAAGCGGCGGCCAGACCATGAACCCCTCCACCGAAGATTTGCTGGAGGCCGTGCTGGCCACCCCCGCCAAGAAGGTGTTTATCCTGCCCAACAACAAGAACATCCTCATGGCGGCGGAGCAGACCGTGCCGCTGGTCACCGACCGGGAAGTGGTGGTCATCCCCACCCGGACCATCCCCCAGGGGCTTTCCGCCATGCTGGCCTTTGACCCCGACCTGGGCGCCGAGGAAAACCAAGAGGCCATGCTGGAGGCCGCGGGCAACGTGGACACAGGCCTTGTGACCTTTGCCGCCCGGGATTCGGAGTTTGGCGGGCACACTATCCGCCACGGGGATATTCTGGGCCTGAAGAACGGCAAGCTGGAGTATATCGAGAAAGACCCTGTGGCCGCCTGCGTCAAGGTGACCCGCTCCCTTTCCAGCAAGCGGACGTCCTTCATCACGCTGATTTACGGCGAGGGCATCACCCAGGAGCAGGCCGAGGAGGCCAAGCGCCGCCTGGAGGATAAACTCCACTCTGACGTGGAAATCACCTTGGTGGCCGGCGGCCAGCCTGTGTATTACTTTATTGTCAGCGTAGAGTGACACCCCGCCTGCGGCACTATAGACAACCCAAGTACAAAGCACAAGAAACCTTTCTTTGCGGAAAGGTTTCTTTTTGTCAGTGGGAGTATTTCCGAGAAAGGAGAGATGGCCATGTCCTCCCTGTTTGAACTGGATATTCAAAACTGCAAGGGCGTGGGGCCCCAGCGGGCCAAGCTCTTCCGCAAGCTGGGCGTCCCCACGGTGGGGGATTTGCTCCGGCTTTACCCCCGCGCCTACGAGGACTGGAGCCAGCACTGCCTCATCCGGGACACCACCCTCAACGAGGTGGCGGTGGTGAAGGCCACAGTCCTGCGGCGGCCCACGGAGCACCGGGTGAAGGGCGGCAAGCTGCTGTACAAGACCACCGTCACCGACGGCGACAGCGACATGGCCCTGACCTTTTTCAACAACAAGTACATACCCACCCTGCTGCGGGAGGGGGAAACCTACCTCTTCCGGGGGAAAGTCACCGGCACCTTCCTGCGGCGGGAGATGCTGGCCCCGGAGTTCCTGCCCCAGGCAAAGGAGCTCTCCATCCAGCCGGTGTACCCGGCCACGGCGGGGCTCTCCTCCCGGCAGATTGGGGCGGCGGTGAAAAACGCCCTGGCCATGCTCCCCGAGCAGCTCCACGACCCCCTGCCCGACCCGCTGCGGGAGAAGTACCACCTGTGCACCCTGCGCTACGCCTTGGAGACCATCCACTTCCCCAAGACGCAGGAGGAGATTGCCACCGCCCGGTTCCGGCTGACCTTTGAGGAATTCCTGGTGCTGCAGCTGGGGCTGCTGCGCATAAAAAGCGGGCGGAAAACCCACAACTTCCACCCCATCCCCCAGGAGTTCCCCGAGGGCTTCTGCGGCCTGCTACCCTTCCAGCTGACGGGAGCCCAGCGCCGGGCCATTGGGGAAGCCGTGACGGACATGGCGGGCCCCGCCCCCATGAACCGGCTCATCCAGGGGGACGTGGGCAGCGGCAAAACCGCCGTGGCCGCCGCCTTGTGCTGGGCCGTCATCCAGCAGGGGATGCAGGCGGCCCTTATGGCCCCCACGGAAATTTTGGCCACCCAGCACTACCACTCCTTGAAAGAGCTGTTGGAGCCTGCCCACATCGCCGTGGCGCTGCTGACGGGCTCGGTGAAGCCCGGGGAGAAAAAGAAGCTCTACAGCGCCCTGGAGGACGGCCGCATCCAGCTGGTGATTGGCACCCATGCCCTGCTCAGCGAGAAGGTGACCTTCCGGAATTTGGGGCTGGTCATCACCGACGAGCAGCACCGCTTTGGGGTTGGCCAGCGCTCCGCTTTGGCCCAGAAAGGGGCCTCCCCCCACCTGCTGGTGATGAGCGCCACCCCCATCCCCCGCACGCTGGCCCTGATGGTCTACGGGGATTTGGACATCTCCGTTTTGGATGAGCTGCCCCCGGGGCGGCAGAAGATTGAGACCTTCCTCATCAGCCCGGACAAGCGGCAGCGGGCCTTTGGCTACGTGCAGAAGCACCTGGACCAGGGCCGCCAGGGGTACCTGATATGCCCGCTGATCGAGGAGGACGACAGCGGCCTGCAAAGCGTCACCCAGTATGGGGAGCTGGTGAAGGAGGCCTTCCCCACCGCCACCGTGGGGGTGCTCCACGGCAAGATGAAGCCCGCCGAAAAAGAGCAGGTGATGGAAGCCTTCTCCCGGGGGGAGGTGCAGCTGCTGGTGTCCACCACGGTGGTGGAGGTGGGCGTGGACGTGCCCAACGCCGTGATTATGGTGATAGAGGACGCGGACAGGTACGGCCTCTCCCAGCTGCACCAGCTGCGGGGGCGCATCGGCCGGGGGCAGTACAAATCCACCTGCATCCTCATCACCGGGGCGCAGAACCCGGACACCCTCAAGCGGCTGAAGCTGTTCCGGGACACCAGCGACGGCTTCCAAATCGCCGAGGCGGACTTGAAGCTGCGGGGCCCCGGGGACTTTTTCGGCCAGCGGCAGCACGGCCTGCCCCAGCTGAAAATCGCGGACATGACCACGGACATGGAAGTGCTGCGCCAGGCCCAACGCTGCGCCAGGGAACTGCTGCAGCAAAACGCCCTGGAGGAGCCCGCCTACCGGGGCCTGCGGGGGGAAATCCGCCGGCTGTTTGAGAAAGCGGGCGGCGAGGAAGTGGTTTTATAAAAAGCGCATACCGTTTTTTAGGGCGATGGGGCCGCTATGGCACCGCGCCCTAAAATTTTTCCAAGGAATTGACAAATTCTGGACAATCCGCTATACTATAATTGTACTAAAAATGGGGGAGTGTTTGCCATGCAGAAAGTAGGTTTTTCTTCCACTTGTTAGCCACCGGCATTGGGTTTTTGAAAGAGGAGGTAATCTTATGTCTGGCCCGCCTAGGATAAACGACACAGTACACAATCAACTGGACATGGAATGGAGCAACAGCCTGGGCGAAAAGAAAAAGCCCTGGAAAACCATGTTGAGTTTCGTCATCATTCTGGCCGTTATTTTGCTGGCCATTTTGGTGCCGGGGTTCCTTTTGGGAAGCTAACCCGGCGCCCCCCATGGGAAAGGAGGGACCTTTATGTCCGGCCCGCCTAGGAAATCCCACACACATCCCGGCGCGCAGGCGCCCTGCCCTCCCAGCGGGCATGAGCCGTCCAGTGCTGTCCGTGGAACAACCCTGAAAGTGAGATGATTGTATGCCAAGCGTATGGCCTCCGCCTGAAAACCTATCTTCTCAAACCCGCTGGATGAACACAAAGGACTGGTTCCGCACCCGCAAGAAATACACTGACCTTTTGGTGCTAGTCCTTGTCCTAGCGGTGGTGCTACTTCTCGTCTTGGGGGTGCCCTACCTCATTTCCAAGATACAGGCGAAAGCGGAGAAGCCGGACACCAACCCCAACGACGGTCTTCTTGATTTGCGGATTTCCGCAGACGCAACCCCAGAGGCCGAGGCGCGGCTTTCCTGGGAAGGAAAATCCACCCTTCGCCTGTAGGCTTTGAAAGGAGCGAATCCTATGCCAAGCGTATGGCCCCCACCTGTAAACCTGCCTTCCCAAACCCGTTGGATGAACACAAAGGACTGGTTCCACACCCGCAAGAAATACACAGTGCCCTTGGTTTTGCTGGCCATGCTGCTTGTCATGGCGTTCCTCACGATAGGGGTCCCCTATCTTCTCAGCATCCAGCAAGGGGATGTCTCCCAAGCGCAAGTGAGCGTTTCCCTGGGAGGCGGCTTCCCGCAAGAGCATCAGGTGCAAGCCGGTATGGAGCAGATTAAAGATACCTTCCAGGCCAACTTCCACAACTGCCAGCTGCTGGAGCTTCACTTTGACGCGGTCTACTCCGGTGGGCTCCAGGAAGAGCTGCAGGAGCGTTACGGCACCGAAGAGACAAAGGGATTGTTTGTGGTGACAAGCACGGTCGTCACGGGGCGCCTCTCCCCGCCAGAGGGGATGAGCCCCGCCACCACCTACGACGACGTGCAATGGATCTTGGCCGACACCGGCAACGGGCTTATCACCGTGCTGGATTGGGGCCGCTTCTTGGTGGATAGGCGGTAAGAGCCGTCTTTTCCCCACTGCCGCCTCACAAGAGAAAGGGAGGTATTTCGTATGCCTATCGTGTATATCCCGCCGACAAACGGCCCGTTTTTCAAAGTGGAAAACCCCATCTTTGAAAGCAAGCGCGCCCGCAAGATTTGGCTGCCCATTTTGTTGATTCTCGGGGCAGTCACAGTGGGCGGCATGTTCATTGGCCATTTCTTCTTTTAAAACAGCGCACCCAGGGGCCTTGCGCTCCTGGGGTTCTTTTTGGGGAGCAAAAAAGGAGCCTTGCCGGCTCCTTTCTTTGTTTTCCTATGGGGGAAAGCACGCTTTAGCCTCCCTTGCAGAAGGGCACTGGGCGTCACTCTTATAAATCACGGTACTTCCGCACCTTGCGCAGCTGCTTCTGCTTCCTCCGATACAGCAGAATCAAGATGATATACACAATTATCAGCAGCAGAATAACCCCCATGATGATGAGGAACCAGGGGCTGGTGAGCACCGAGCCGCTTTGGCTGATAAAGGACAGCATCTCGCTGCGGGACACGCTCTCCGCCGCCACCAGCGGCACCGTGGCGATGACCTCCCCGGCGTAGCTCATGGTGGCGGTGCCCACCTGCTCCCCCTTCTCAATGGGGGCCTGGACGCTCTCGGGCAAGTCCGTCTCCACAATGATGCTGCTGGTGTCCACGCTGTTGGGCAGCATCACGGACACGTTCTCCCCCGCCGCCAGCTGGAGGGTATCCTTCTGCCAGGCGTAGTCCAGGGGTACGTCCGCCAAGATGTCCCCCTGGGAGGTGATGGTCTTGCTGCTCAAGTTCAAAAAGGCCCAGCGGAACAAAGAGGCCGCGTCCAGCATCTCCCCGTGGACGTTGCTGTCCACCGAGGGGCTGCCCAAGCAGGCCACAATGTAGGTGTAGCCTCCATAGGTGGCGGAGGCCACAATGCAGTAGCCCGCCTGGTCGTGGGAGCCGGTCTTGATGCCGGTGGCGTAGGCGTAGTAGTAGGACATGCCATCGGAGTAGACCATGTTGGTCAGCATGCGGTTGGTGGTGTTGGCCGTGCGGACGTTCTCCTCATCCCCCACGGGATGGTAGTTGTAGGCCGTGGTGGAGGTGATTTCCGTAAAGTGGGGCAGGCTCATGGCGTACTCGGTGATGGTAATCATGTCCCGGGCGGAGGAGTAGTGGTTCTCGTTGTGCAGGCCGTGGGGGTTGGTGAAGTGGGTGTTGGTGCAGCCCAGCTCCTGGGCCTTTTGGTTCATCAGCTGGACGAAGTAGCTGCGGCCGGTGTAGTCGCTGCCGTCGAAGCCCTCCTCGCCATAGGCCGGGGCCACGGTGGTGGTGTCCAAAGCGGACTGGGAAGCGGTGGCGGCCTCGGGGTCATCCGTGGTCCCCTCGCTGGAGGAGCTCCCACTGGCGTCGGAGCTGGCTCTGTCCTCGCTGGAAGAACTCTCGCTGGTAGTGGAGACGGTACCGGAGGTAGAAGTGCCGTTAAGCTTTCCCTCGGCGTAAAGCTGGTCCACGTACTTGGCCAAGGTCAAGGCGGCGTTGTTGCCGGAGGGGACCATCATCAGGTAGAGCAAGTCCAGGCCGGTGAACGTCTCCCCCACGTTGAACTCCGCCACAGAGCTGCCGGTGCCGGCCAGCTCATCCACCACGCTTTGGGGGATGGTGATCTGGGCGTTTTCAATGTCGGGGATGGTCTCATAGGCCACAATGTAGCTCATGATTTTGGTCAGGCTGGCCATGGGCAGCTGCTCGTCGGCGTTGTTGCTGTAAACCGCCGTGTGGGTATCCAGGTTGAGCATGAAATAGGCCTTGCAGTGGGGGCCGTTGGGGTTGTTGGAATCCTGGTCCCAGCCGTACTCAAATCCCTCTGCCCCGGCGGGCATGGCGAGGGCGCACAGCAGGCAGAGCACGGCCAGCAGGCAGGCGGAAATTCGCTTACATTTCTTCATGGTGGGTTCCTTTCTCTCCCATGGGAAGGCGGAGCGCCTATTTTCATTCCCCGCGAAATGTGCTACAATAACAGGGATAAGTTTACCATAACAGGAGTCTTTCCCATTGTACCCTATTTCACAAAAAAAGGAAAGACTTTCGGCGGCACAAATTCCCGGGAATTTTGCCAAAGCCCCCTAAAGGAGTCACCTATGAAGCTATTCCACACCTCAGACTGGCACCTGGGCCGCATGCTCTACGGCCGCAGCCTTTTGGAAGACCAGCGCTGGTTTTTGCGGCAGGTATTCCTCCCCGCCGTGGAGCGGGAGCGCCCCTGCTGCGTGCTCATCGCCGGGGATGTGTACGACAGGCAGATTGCCCCGGTGGAGGCCATCGCCCTGTTTGACGAAACCATCTCCCAGCTGCTGGAGCTGGGGACGAAAGTCTGCGTCATCGCCGGCAACCACGACGGCCCCGGCCGCATGGCCTTGCTGAAAAACGCCCTGCGCCACAGCGGCGTCTACTTTGCCACCCAGCTTTCCGACGCCTTTTCCCCTGTGCTGCTGGAGGAAAAGGGCCAGGCCCTTCAGATATTCCCGCTTCCCTATTTCGACGCCGCCCAGGGCCGGGAGTTCCTGGGGGACGAAAGCCTGCGGGGGGAGGGCGCCTGCATGGAGCTGCTGCTGGAGCGCCTTGTCCCCCTGTTCCGGCCGGGGGCGGGCCACCTGCTGGTGAGCCACTGCTTTGCCGCCGGGGCCCAGACCTCCGACTCGGAGAGCGCCACCTTTGTAGGCGGCAGCGGCCAGGTGCCCCCCGCCTTGTTCGCCCCCTTTGACTATGTGGCCCTGGGGCACCTCCACGGGCCCCAAAAGGCCGGGGAGCGGGGGCAGTACTCCGGCTCGCCGCTGAAGTACTCCGTGGACGAGGAGCACCAGAAAAAGGGCTACTTCCAGCTGGAGTGGGACGGCCGGGAGATGGCCCGGCAGTTTGTCCCCTGCGCGCCGCTGCGGGACGTGCGGCGGGTGAAGGGGACCTTTGCCCACCTGCTGGAGGCGGGGGAGCAGTCCCCGGTGGAGGACTACGTGGAGATAGAGCTCACCGACAGCGCCCCGGTGCTGCTGGCGGCGGAGCGGCTGCGGCCCTTCTACCCCAACCTGCTCTCGGTGCTGAACCCCTGGATGGGGGAAAGCCTTACCGGGGAGCGGGCCGCCCGGCTGAAAGGCCAGGACGAGGCCACGGTGTTCGCCGCCTTCCTGCGGGAGGTGTGCGGCACCGAGCCTGACCCCCAGGACCAGGCTCTGTTCCAAGAGGTGCTGGAAAGCCTGGGGGAATCCCAAGAGACGTGAAAAGAAAGGAGGGCTGCCCATGCGCCCGCTGCGTTTGGTGCTCCAGGCCTTTGGGCCCTATTTGGAAAAGACCCAGCTGGACCTCTCCCAGTTTGCGGAGAGCGGCCTGTTTTTAATCACCGGGCCCACCGGCGGGGGGAAGACCTCCCTGCTGGACGCCATGTGCTTTGCCCTGTACGGCAAATCCACCGGGGGCAGGCGCCGCTTTGCCGAGATGCGCTGCGGCAGCGCCCCCCAAGAGCTGCCCACTTTGGTGGAGCTGGAGTTCGCCCTGCAAGGGGAGCGCTACCGCTTTAGCCGCAGCCAGTACACCCACATCAACCGCAACACCAAGGCCCCCGAGCTGCGGGAGAGCCACCAGTGCTTCCGCCTGGAGGCGGAGGACTGGGCCCTGCTGGAGAGCAAAAGCGACAGCGCTGTCAGCCGCCGGGCCGAGGAGCTGCTCCACCTGACCTGCGAGCAGTTCTCCCAGGTGATTGTGCTGCCCCAGGGGGAGTTTCTGCGGCTGCTGCGGGCCAGCTCCAGCGACAAGGGGGAGATGCTGAAAACCCTGTTTTCCGCCGGGGTGTGGCGGCAGGTGACGGACCGCTTCCACCAGCGGGAGCGCCAGCTGGAGGACAAAGCCCGCCAAACCGCCGCCCTGCGGGCCTCCCTGCTCCAGCAGGAGGAGGTGGAGAGCCTGGGCGGCCTGGAGGAAAAAGCCGCGTCCCTGGCCCAGCGGGAGACCGCCCTGCGCCAGGAGAACAAGACCCTGGCCCAACAGCTGGAACAGGCCGAGAGGCTGCTGCAAAGCCTGGAGCAGTACACCCGGCTGGAGGAGGCCGCCCAGGAGGCTGGCAAATCCCTGGCCCGGGCCCAGGCCGCCTGGAAGGAGCTGGAAGGGCGGGAAATCCAGCCCCGGCACAAGCGGGAACAGGCCCAGGCACTGCGGCAGCAGGCGGTGGCCCTGGCCCAGGAAAGCGCCCGGCTGGGGGAGCAGAAAGAGGAGCTGCTTCGGGCCCAGGCTGCGGGGAAACAGGCCGCCGCCACCCGGAAACAGCTGGAGGAGCAGCGCCAATCTTTGGCCGCTTTGGGGCAGCAGCGGGAAACCCTCTCCCAGCGGATGGAAAAGGGCAACGCCTTCTGCAAGGCCTGCGAGGAGGCCGCCGCCCGGCTGCCCGCTTTGCTGGAGCGCCGCCAGGCCTTGGAAAAGCTCTCCGCCGCCTGGGAGGAGCTGGCCCGGCGCAAAGCCCGCCAAGCCGCCGCACTGGAGGGGCTCTCCATCGCGGAGCAGGCAGCGGCCCAAAAGCAGCTTTTGCTGGAAACGGTGTCCCTGCGGCTGGAGCGCCAGGAGGCGCTGCTGCGTCAAAACGCCGCCTTGCAGCTGGCCCACACCTTGGAGCCGGGCAAACCCTGTCCCGTGTGCGGGGCCCTGGAGCACCCCTCCCCCGCCGCGGGCCAGGAGACGCTGCTGGAGCCCCGGCAGTTGGAGTCTCTGCGCCAAGAGGAGAAAACCGCCCGCCAGGCCCAGGTGAAGGCCGCGGCCTTGGTTGCCTCCCGAAAGGCGGAGGCGGACCAGGCAGCGGAAGCTGTCTCCCAGCAGGAGGCCGCCTGGAAGGAAGCTGCCGCGTCGGCGGGAGATTTCACCCAGGAGGAAACAGCCGCCCAGCTGGCCCAGGCCGCCGCTTTGGCGGAGAAAGCCAAAGGGGAAGCCGCCCGGCTGGAGGCCGCCAAGGAGAAGCTGCGGGCCCTGGAAAAGGAGCGGGACGCCTGCCAGCAGCGGGAAACCGCCCTGCGGGAAAAGCTCTCCGCCCTGGAGGCCCAGGCCCAGGAGCTGGAGCGCCGTGCCCAGGAGGCCCAAGCCGCCTGCGCCGGGCTGGATCACAGCGCTTTGGAGGAGGCCATCCAGGCAAAGGGGCGGGCGTACGACGCCAAGGAAAAGGCGGCCGCCCAGCTGCTCCAAGAAGCCCAGGAGGAGGACGCCCAGCGCGAGCGGGCCCAGGCGGCTTTGTCCCTGGCCCAGCAGGCCCTGGAAAAGGCCAACGCCCAGTGGCAGGCCTGTCCCACCCCCTGGGAGGAGCGCCCCCAGCTGCCCCAGCTGCGGCAGCGGTGCCAAACCCTGCGCCAGGAAAGCCTCACCCGCCGGGAGGAGCTGGGCAAGGCCGCCAGCGCCCGGCAGGCTTTGGAGGGCGCCCTCCAAGAGGCGCGCCGCTTAGAGGAGGAGCTCGCCGCCCTGGAGGGGCAGCTCTCCCGGGTGGCGCGGCTGTCCAAGTCCCTTTCGGGCAGCAACCCCATGAAAATGCCCATTTTGCAGTACGTGCTCAGCGTGATGCTGGAGGAGGTGCTGGGCAGCGCCAACCGGTTTTTCGCCACCCTCAGCCGGGGACGGTACGCCCTGCGGCTGAAGGACGGCCCCGCCACCCGGGGCTACGGCGGCCTGGATTTGGAGGTGCTGGACGGGGCCTCTATGCTGCCCCGCTCCATTGAGACCCTCTCCGGCGGGGAGCAGTTTTTGGCCTCCTTGTCCCTGGCCTTTGGGCTTTCGGACGTGGTGCAGAACCACTCGGGGGCGGTGCGGCTGGACTCGCTGTTCATCGACGAGGGCTTTGGCTCCTTGGACGGGGAGACGCTGGACACGGCCATGAAAGCTTTGGCCATGCTCCAAAGCGGCGGGCGGCTGATTGGGATTATCTCCCACGTGTCCGAGCTGAAAAACCGCATCCCCTGCCGGGTGGAAGTGAACCGGGACGCCGCGGGCTTTTCCCACGCGGCGATAAAAACGTGACGAACTGAACATCGCACAATCATCTTTATATACTACATCTTTTGGGAGGTTCCACGATGAAAGTTACCTTTATCTACCACAGCTCCTACTTTGTGGAGCTGGACCATTGCTGCCTGCTGTTCGACTACTACCAGGGGGACATCCCCCAGGTGGGCAAGCCACTGTATGTCTTTGCCAGCCACAGCCACCCGGACCACTTCTCCCCCGCCATTTTCCAGCTGGCCGGGGAGGAACGGGAGGTGCACTACCTGCTCTCCGACGACATCTCCCCCCGGCAGGTGCCGGAGAAGCTGCGGGACCAGGCCACCTTTGTGGGGCCCCGTTCCTTCTGCCAGGTGGGCCCCCTCAAGGTGGCCACCCTGCGCTCCACCGACATGGGCGTGGCCTTTTTGGTGCAGTGCGAGGGCAAGTGCATCTACCACGCCGGGGATTTGAACTGCTGGGTGTGGGACGGCGCCCCGCGCTTTCAAAACGACCAGATGCGCCAGCTGTACCAGCAGGAGCTGGAGCTTTTGCGGGATAAGGACATCGACGTGGCCTTTGTGCCCCTGGACCCCCGCCAGGAAGCCGACTTCGACCTGGGCATGAAGTACTTCTTCGAGGCCGGCGGCGCCCAGCACGTGTTCCCCATGCACATGTGGGGGGATTACTCCGTAGTGCCCCTGTTCAAGTCCACCCCCACCTACCGGGAGTACGCCAAACATGTCATGGACGTCTCCCAGCCCGGCCAGAGCTTTGAGGTGTAAGCTAGGCAAGTTTTCGCAGGGGACAAAAAAGCGCCGGGGGCATTCCACCTCCCGGCACTTGTGTTTTCTGTGTTTCCCTTTACCGCATGTGGCGGGGGATGTACTTCCCGCCCCGGGCCCGCTTGGCCTGGGCTGGCGCTGGGGCCTGGCGGGGCGCTTCCTCCTGGAGGGCTTCCCCGGCGGGCAGAGGTTGGGCGGATTCCTCCACGGAGAGGGGGCGCTGGGGCTCCTCGGGCCGCATGCGGAACAGCCGGGCCAAGGCCTGGCCCTTGGGGAGCATCACCACGTCGTCGTAACTGACGCCCTTAAACAGCACCACGCACACCGCGTACACCACAATGGCCAGCAAAATGGCAGGAATCACCGCCAGGCGGGGGATGATGAACTGAGCCAGCAGCCAGTAGAAGCCGTAGCTCCCCCCGCCCATAACGCCCGCGGAGAGCAGCAGCGGCAAGGCGGTGCGCACCACGCTGTCCATGCGGGGCAGGCTGCTGCGGATGGCAATGAGGTTTAAAACCACCATCACCACATAGGACGCCACCGTGCTGATGGCGGAGCCCATGGCGGCCACCTGGGGGATGCCGATGAGCACGTAGGAGAGCGCCACCTTTACCACACCGCCCACGGCCATGTCAATCACCGGCTGGGTGGTTCGTCCAAAGGACTGGAGGATGGAGTTGGTGGTGAACAGCAAGCCGCTAAAGGCGATGGCTACGCTGAGCATGGTCAGCAGGGGGGCGGCCTCCTGGGCCACCTCAGGCTGGTTGTACAGCAGCAGCTGGCAGATGGGCTGGGCGAAAAGGGCCATGCCCACCGAGGCGGGGATGCCGATGAGCAGCGTCACCCGCAAAGCCGTGGAGGAGATGCGGTCCACCTGGCGATGGTCTTTGGAGGCAATGGCCCCAGAGAGCACCGGCAGCAGGCTGGTGGAGATGGGCACCACAAAGGCCCCGGGCAAATCGAAGAACTTGCGGGCGTTGCCCAAGGTGCCGTTCCACCAGTCGGCCATGTCCTGGGTAAAGCCGGCGCCGGTTTGCAGGCGCTGCATCAAAATGGCGCCGTCGATGGTGTCCAGCAAGCTTAAAAAGCAGGAGCCAATGGTGATAGGCACCGCAAAACGCACCAGGTTGAGCAACGTCTGCTGGCGGGAGGTGAGGGGCTCCTCCTCCCCCAAGCCGCGGCGGCGGTCCCGGCGGCCTTGGACGAACTTGCACCCCAGCAGGTAGATGGCCCCCAGGCCCGCGCTGACGGAGACGCCCACAATGGCCCCCACGGCGGCCCAGCGGTCCCGGTCCACCTCAAAGTTCTGGATGATGTAGAAGGCCAGGCCCACGCCGATAATCACCTTGGTGACGGCCTCAATGGTCTGGGAGGTGGCGGTGGGCACCATGTTGGAGCGGCCCTGGAAATACCCCCGGATGCTGGACTCAATGGAGATGAAGAACAGCGTGGGCGCCAGGGCCATAATGGCAAAATTGGATTCCGGGCTGCCATACCACTGGGCAATCTGGTTGGCGCCGAAGAACATCACCAGGCAGCCAAACAGCCCCAGGAAGAAGAACAGCCAAAAGGCCACGGAAAACACCCGGTCCGCCTCCCGCAGGCGGCCCTGGGAAGTGGCCGTGCCCACCATGCGGGAGACAGCCACCGGCAGCCCCGCCGTGGAGAGCATTAAAAACAGGCCGAAAATATTGTAGGCGATGTAGAAGTGGGACATGCCCTCGGGGTCGATAAAGTTGGCCAGAGGGATGGAGAACAGCAGCCCCAGCAGTTTTACAAGTAAGGTGGAGGCGGAGAGGATGGCCGCCCCTTTCATAAAGCTTTGTTTCTTATCCTGCGCCATATAGCACTCCCTTGTCTGTGAAAAGGCGGCACGCGCCGCCGGAAGTTTCAGCAATACTTCATTTTATTGTACCCCAAAATTCCGGGAAGGTCAATGCGGCTTTTCCCAGAAAGGAACGACCTATGCCAGACGAACGCGCTGCATTTTTCACCACGGGACAGTTTGCCAAGCTGTGCTCCACCACCAAGGAGACGCTGTTCCACTATGACAGTCTGGGCCTTCTAAAGCCCGCCCGGGTGGGGGAAAACGGCTACCGCTATTACGCCGCCTCCCAGTTTTTCGACTTTGACCTTATTGCCGTGCTGCAATCTGCCGGCTGCTCTTTACAAGAAATCCACGCCTATATGACACACCGGGAACCACACGCCTTCGCGAAGCTCCTGCGGGAAAGCGAGCGGAAGCTCCTGCTGGAGCAGCAGAAACTGGAAGCCATGCGCCGCACCCTGAAAAACGGTGTAGCCGCCACCGAAGCGGCCCTCTCTGGCAAACCCGGTGTCCCTTGGCTGGAGAAACTCCCCACCGCCTGGTATGTGGCCACCCCGGTGCAAGGGGACGTGGGCTCTACCAACACGTTGGTGCGCAATATAAAGGGCCATTTGGCCTACTGCGACCAAAGCGGCCTGGGCGAGGAGCTGTCGGTGGGCAGCATCGTCACCCGGGCTTCCCTGCTGGCGGGGGACTACCGGGAAAGTTTTTATTCCACAAAGCTCTCTCAGCCTGTGGAATCCCCCTGGCTGTATGAAAGGCCCGCCGGGCTGTACGCCTGCGTCCTCCACCGTGGCCCCTATCAGCGCTTGGAGGAGACCTATCCCATGCTGCTGGCCTTCCTTCGGGAGCAGGGCTGCCGCGTCTGCGGGGATTCCTTTGAAACGGACCTTATCAGCTATCTTGCCACCGAGTGTGAGGAGGACTTCATCTTGAAGCTGGAGGTGCAGGTGGAGAAAGCCCCCTAAAGCACGCCCCCAGGCAGCTGCCTGGGGGCGTGCTTCACAGCGCCAGCTGTTCCCGAAGCAAGGGAACATACGCCTTAAAGGCAGAGGGCAAGGGAAAACGCTCCCGCAGGTCCTTCCAGGCGGCCCAGGTAAAGGCGGGGGACTCCTCCACCCCTTGGGCCAGGAAGCTGCCCATGTGCCACTCCACGTGGGAAAAGACATGCTTTGCCTGGGGCCCGGGGGAAAGCTCCCCAGGGGAGATACCCCGCTCCTGGAGGAAGGCCCGCCCCTGGCTTTCCGTGAGGACGCCCGGCGCGGCGGGAAGCTCCCACAGGCCCGCCAGCAAGCCCTTCTCCGGCCGCTTTTGCAAAGCCACCCGCCCCTGGTGGGAGAACAGCAAAAACAGGGTGCGCTCCTCCTGCTTGCGGGGCTTTGCTTTGGCCTTCACCGGCAGCTCCTGGGCCACCCCCTGGGCGGCGGCGCGGCACACGGGGTGGAGGGGGCACCCCAGACACCGGGGAGCGCCTCCCGGCAAGCACACCAAGGCGCCCAGCTCCATCAGGGACTGGTTGAAGTCCCCCACCCGCTGGGGCAGCGCCTGGCGCAGCTCCTCCTCGGTGCGGCGCTTGACTTTGGCGTCTAAAATATTGTCGTACCGGCACAGCACCCGGGAGATGACCCGCAGCACGTTGCCGTCCACCGCGGGCACCGGCAGCTGAAAGGCAATGGAGGCAATGGCCCCGGCGGTATAATCTCCCACGCCCGGCAGAGCCCGCAGCGCCTCATAGGAGGCGGGCACCTCCCCATCGTAGAGCTCCACCACCTGCTGGGCCGCCCGCTGGAGGTTCCTGGCCCGGTTGTAATAGCCCAGGCCCTCCCACATCTTTAAGAGCTTTTCCTCCGGGGCGGCGGCCAGGGCCTCCACCGTGGGGAAGGCCTCCAAGAACCGCTCATAATAGGGGCGCACCGCCTCCACCCGGGTTTGCTGCAGCATGATTTCCGACACCCACACCCGGTACGGGGTGGGCTCCTCCCGCCAGGGGAGCACCCGGGCGCCCCCGTCGTACCACGGCAGCAGCAGCCCCGGCAGCTGGGCCAGGATTTCCCTATCCTCCAAAAGCACCACACCTTTCTCCCGCCGCTAGGGCAGGCTTTTTAGATGGCCAGCCAGGCCTGGAAAAAGTGGATGACAAGGTCTGTCACCTCCGGCGTCCACAGGAACGTGCCGTGGCCCGCGCCCACCACCTTTACAAATTCCACGGTGTGGCCCGTCTCCTGGAGCTTCCGGGCGGTGAGGACGCTCTGGTGGAAGGGCACCATGGGGTCCTCGTCCCCGTGGACAATGAGGAAGGGCGGCAGGGGCTTGCCCTTCTCCATGTAGTTCAGCGGGTTGCCGGGCTGGGCAATCTCCGGGTGGTCGATGACGCAGCCCCCAAAGAGGATGTCCTCGGGGATGTGCTCCTTGTCGGCGGTGAACTGGGGGTCCCGGGGGGCGTCGTTGATGTGGGTGACGTCGCTGGGGCCGTAGAAATCCACCACCGCCTGGACAGCGTCGGAAATCTCCCCGTTATCCGAGGTCTTAAACTCCCCCATGTCCCCGGTGACGCCCACCATCTGGGCGGCGTGGCCCCCGGAGGAATCCCCCCAGATGCCCACTTGGTTGGGGTCGATGCAATACGTGTCGGCGTGGGCCCGCAAAAACCGGATGGCCGATTTCACATCCTGCAAAAAGGCGGGGAACTTGGCCACGGTGGAGGCCCGGTGCTTTACGCTGGCCACCACAAAGCCCGCCTGGGCCAAAGGCACCAGCTTGGGCAGGCTGAAGTACACGTCCTGCTCCCCCCAGGCGGAGCCCTGGACATACACCACCAGGGGATAGCGCAGCGTAGAGCGGGCCCCGGGCCGCAGCCCGTCGGGGAGGAGCAGCTGCAAGTGCAGGGGCCCCTCCTCCCGCCGGACGTACTCCACGTCCCGGATATAGACAACCTCTCCGCGCTGGCTGCGGTCGGCGAACATGGTGCGCATCCCCGGCAAAATGGTGGCGTCGCCGGGCACGGCCTTTCGATATTCAGTCATACAGCATTCCTCCTAAACCATTTTCTATATTTCAGTATAGCACGGTTTCCCTGGCCGGGCAATCCCAGCCGGGCACTGCCGGAAGGGAAGGCGGCCCTGGAAGAGGAAAGAGAAATCCCCTGGCATTGCCGGGGGATTTTTCGCGCTTTCCTTAGAATTTGACGCGGTAGACCTTTGTCTCATAGCTGCCAAGGACCACCGGGCCCTCCACGTCGCAGCGGGTGTCCAGGTCCACCATGGGCTCTTGCAAGACAATCTCCTGGGGCTCCTTCAAGTAGTTGAGCACCACCAGGTAGTCCTGGCCGTCCTTGCGGCGCAGGGCCACCTCGCAGGCGGGGGGCACCTGGGCCAGGCCGCCGAAGGCCTCGTACACGCCCAGGTACTCCAGCAGGGCTTTCACCGTCTCCCGGGTGAAGGTGCCCCCAAAGTGGAGCACCCGGCCCTCCCCGGCCTTTGTCTCCACAAGGGCGGGCTCCCCGGCGTACCAGGCTTGGCCGCCATAGCGGGCCAGCACCTGGGCGTCCTCCCCCACAGTCTCCAGCACGTCGTTGAAGATGCCCGTATCCAGCTGCTTGCCGTCCCACTCCATGGGGACGGGGTCGTCTGCCGGGCCGATGAAGGTGAACTCCCGCACCTGGGTCTGGGTCAGGCCGGAGAGCAGCCCGGGCATGGGCGCCATGACGCAGTGGCCCTGGGCGTCCTTCTGGCCGGTGCGGGCCCCCAGCACCAGCGTGCCGCCGGAGCGGACATACTCCTCCAGCAGCTGGGCCCGCTGGGGGGTGAGGATTTCCTGGTGGGGGCAGAACAGCACGGGGTAGCGCTGCAAGTCCTCCAGGGCGGCGTGGTCCAGGTAGAGGGCGTCCATGGGGGTGTGGGCCAGCTGGCTGGCCACGAACAGCTCCATCTCGCTGGCGTTGGCCAAGTCGCCGTGCCAGGCGTCCAGCTGGGCGTCGAACACGTTGTCGTAGTCCTTCACCAGGCCCAGCAGGGCGATGTACTCCGCCCCGGCCATCTCCTGGATGGCCTCCACCCGGGCGTGGAGCCGCTGGAGCTCCGCCAGCTTCCGGTTGGGCCGGTTGTCATAGTCCAGCAGGCCATGCCAGTACATCTCCGGGCCGTAGGTGACGGTGCGCCACCGGAAGAAGCTGACATAGTCCGCGCCGTGAGCGATGCTCTGCATGGCCCACAGCATCATCTGGCCGGGCTTGGGCGCCGGGGCCGACCGGGTGGAGCTGCCCCCCGCGCCGGCCTGCTGCTCCATAATGCCGAAGTGGGGGCACACCGAGCGCACTTCCATCAGGTTCTTGCCCCACTTCCTGTCGTTTAGGGTGGTGTTGTGCCGGGGGTCGGCGCCCATGGCAAAAGCGAAGTTGGGGTAGCTGTCGTAGGTGTAGACATCCAGGCAGTCCTCCACCAGGCGGTGGTTGTCCAGGCTGCCGAACATGCCGTTGGTGGTGATAAAGTCCCCGGGCTTGCTGTACTTGCGCAGGATGTCGCACTGCATCTGGCAGAAGCAGGTGGCGCTTTGGGACACAAAGCGGATGTAATCCAGCTGCTGGTTGGGGTTTACCCCGTCGCCGTAGGTGGTGCGGGGCACGTAGACCTGCTCCCAGCTGGTGTAGGTCTGGTCCCAGAACACCGCGCCCCAGGCCTGGTTTAAGGCCTCCAAGGTGCCGTACTTCTCCTGGAGGAACCGCCGGAAGGCCACGGTGTCGCTCTCGGAGTAGAACTGCTGGGTCTCGCAGTTGAACTCGTTGTCAATCTGCCAGCCCACAATGCAGGGCCGCTTGCCGTAGTGCTGGCCCAGCTGCTCCACCACCCGGGCAGCCAGCTCCTGGTACTTTTTGGAGTTGTAGTTGTAGTGCCGCCGCATGCCGTGGCGGTACAGGACGCCGTCCCGGCGGACGTTGAGCACCTCGGGGTACTTGTCCGTCAGCCAGGCGGGGGGCGTGGCGGTGGGGGTGCCGAAGATGACCTTCATCCCCTTGGCCTCCGCCAGGTCTAAAAACTCGTCCCAAAAGGCGAAGGTGAACTGGCCCTCTTGGGGCTCTACCAAGCTCCAGGCGAACTCCGCGATGCGGATGGTGGTGATGCCGTGGGCCAGCATCCTGTCCAAATCGCTTTCCCACAGGGACTTGTCCCAGTGCTCGGGATAGTAGCAGGTGCCAAGCTCCAGCTTGCCCCACTGGAAATTCTGTTTGCGTTCCATGGTATGGTTACTCCTCTCTGGCGGCCGCCCCGTGGGAAGCCGCCCCATTCTCCCTCTATCTTAGCGGAGTTTTAGCCGCAATGCAACACATCTTTCCTGGCAAAGCACAGTTTTTCCAGCTTTCCGGCGAATTTCTACTGGTCTTGTGAAGGTTTTTCTGGTATACTTAGAGAAGAGTATTGTTTCTTTTCGCAACTGTGTTGCCAGCCCCGGGTCAGCGGGTAAATCTAAATACGAAAGCGAAGTGTATGGATGCGAAAAAATCTAAAAGCGAAAACTCTTGAATCCCTCTCCTCGGTACTGCCTATCACGGCCCTTGTGCTGCTGCTAAGCTTTACCCTGGCCCCCGACATGCCCGTGGGAACCCTGATGATGTTCCTGCTGGGGGCCATCCTCCTGGTTGTGGGGATGGGGCTCTTTTCCCTGGGCGCCGATATGGCCATGATGCCCATGGGTGACAGCGTAGGCGGCGAAGTGGTGCGCCTGGGCAAGCGCTCTGTGTGGCCCATCCTCCCCATTGTGTTCCTCATTGGCGCCTTTATCACCATGGCCGAGCCAGATTTGCAGGTGCTGGCAAACCAGGTGCCCGCCGTGCCGGATATGGTCATCATCCTGACGGTGGCGGCAGGCGTTGGCGTGTTCCTGGTGATTTCCGTGGTGAACACCCTGAAGGAGAAGTTCTCCCTCAACAGCCTGCTGCTGTTCTTTTACATTTTGGTGTTCCTTTTGGCCTTTATTGTGCCCGACGAGTTTTTGGCTGTGGCCTTTGACTCCGGCGGCGTGACCACCGGCCCCATCACCGTGCCCTTTATCATGGCCCTGGGCATTGGCGTGGCCTCCACCCACAGCGACGGCCAAAAGGCCGAGGACAACAGCTTTGGCATGGTGGCCCTGTGCAGCATTGGGCCCATTTTGGCGGTGCTGATTATGGGCATCTGCCTGCGGGGCACGGAAATCTCCTACACCCCCTTCACCATCACCGACACCTACACCTCCCGGGAGGCCGGCGCCCAGTTTTTGCACGGCTTCCCCGAGTATATGCAGGAGGTGGCCGTGGGCCTGCTGCCCGTGGTGGTGTTCTTCGCGCTGTTCCAAATCTTTTCCCTGCATTTGAAAAAAGACGCCCTCATCCGCCTGCTGGTGGGCATCGCCTACACCTATGTGGGGCTGGTGCTGTTCCTCACCGGCGTGAATGTGGGCTTTATGCCCGCCGGCACCTACCTGGGCAGCACCATCGCCCAGCTGCCCTACAACTGGATTTTAATCCCCATCGGCATGGTGGTGGGCTACTTTATTGTGGCGGCCGAGCCCGCCGTCCACGTGCTGAACAAGCAGGTGGAGGAAGTCACCGGCGGCGCCATCCCCCAGCGGGCCATGAACCTGAGCCTCTCCATTGGCGTGGCGGTTTCCGTGGGCCTGGCCATGACCCGTGTCCTAACGGGCATTTCCATTTTGTGGTTTTTGGTGCCCGGCTATGCCATAGCCCTTATCCTCTCCCGGAAGGTGCCCAAAATCTTCACCGCCATTGCCTTTGACTCCGGCGGCGTTGCCAGCGGTCCCATGACCGCCACTTTCCTGCTGCCCTTTGCCATGGGCGCCTGCAGCGCCCTGGGGGGCAACGTGCTCACCGATGCCTTTGGCATTGTGGCCATGGTGGCCATGACGCCCCTGGTCACCATCCAGTGCCTGGGCGCTTTCTACCAGCGGAAGCTGCGCCGCACGGTGGAGGTCACCGCGGCGGAGATTTCCACCATGTCCTCGGAGGACATCATCGAGTTTGACGACGTGTAAGGGAGGATACCTGTGGAACATTTTAAGCTGATTATCACCATTGTAGACCGGGGCAAGGGCGGTAAGGCGGTAGACCTCTACCGCAAGCATCACCTGCACTTTGACTTTGCCTGCCTGGGCGCGGGCACAGCCAGCTCGAAAATCCTCAACTATTTCGGCTTGGACGAAACCGCCAAAGAGCTGGTGTGGACCCTTTCCCCCGCCAGCCGCATCCCCCGCATTCTGCCGGAGGCCCGCCGTGTGCTGGACCTGGACACCCCGGGCAAGGGCATTTTGTTCACGGTGCCCCTGTCGGGGGTCAGCGCCCAAATCCCGCCTGTACTGATTAAGCCGGAATATGAAAAGGAGGAACCGACCATGGAAGAAGCCAAAACCACCCCCAAGGGCCATCCCTACCACCTGGTGCTGGCCATTGTCAACCGGGGCTGCTCCGAGCAGGTGATGGAGGCCGCCCGCCCTGCCGGCGCCAGAGGCGGCACTGTCATCCTGGCGCGCCGGGTGGGCTATGAGGACGTCCAGAACATGCTGGGCTTTACCCTGCAGCCCGAGAAAGAAATCGTGGCCATCTTGCTGCCCCAGGAGCAGAAGCTCCCTGTGATGCAGGCCATCAACCGGGAGGCCGGCCTGAAGACCGACTGCCAGGGCGTGCTCTTCTCCTTGCCTGTGGACGACATCATGGGCTTGCAGGAGCTGCTGAAAAAATAAATCCATCCCCAAAACAAAAGGGAGGGCGCCTGGGGCGTCCTCCTTTTTCGCTGCCCGGCGGGCAAAAAAAGAGGAGAAGCGTTTCCGCTTCTCCTTGTCTCTCATTTGCCGGGCTTTGCCTTTAAGCGGGCCAGGGCCCGGGCCAAAGCGGCCTGGGTTTGGATGTACTCGTGCTGGCTCTGCTTTTGGCGCAGGCGCTCCTCGGCACGGTGCTTGGCAGCCAAGGCACGGTTGCGGTCGATGTCCTCGGCGCGCTCGATGGTGGCCGCCAGGACGATGACGCGCTCGGGCATGACCTCCACGCAGCCGTCGCTGGCCACGCACATGTGCCAGCGGCCCTCCTGGTCCTGATAGCGCACAATGCCCGCGGTGATGGCCGTGACCATGGGCTCGTGGTTGGGCAGCACCCCATAGGCGCCGTCCAGGCCGGGGAGGATGATCTGCCGGGCGTTGCCCGAGTAAAAGATATCCTGGGGGGAGACCATCTCCAGATAGAATGTGGAAGCCATGGAAAGCCCTCCTTACGCTTCTTCCTTGCTCTTCTGCCAGACCTCGTCAATGGTGCCCATGTTGTTGAAGCACACCTCGGAGACGTTGTCCAGCTCGCCGCCCAAAATGGCTTCGAAGCCCTTGATAGTCTCCGCCACGGGCACATAGCGGCCCTCTTTGCCGGTGAAGGCCTGGGCCACAAAGAAGGGCTGGGAGAAGAACCGCTGGATTTTCCGGGCCCGGCTGACGGTGAGCTTGTCCCCGTCGGAGAGCTCCTCCATGCCCAGAATGGCGATGATGTCCTGGAGCTCCCGGTAGCGCTGGAGCACCTCCTGGGTGGCGCGGGCCACGTCGTAATGGCGCTGGCCCACCACGTCGGGCTCCAAGGAGCGGGAGGTAGACTCCAGGGGGTCCACGGCGGGATAGATGCCCTGCTCCACAATCTTACGGGACAGCACGGTGGTGGCGTCCAAGTGGGCGAAGGTGGTGGCGGGGGCCGGGTCGGTCAAGTCGTCGGCAGGGACGTACACCGCCTGCACCGAGGTGATGGAGCCGTTCTTGGTGGAGGTGATGCGCTCCTGCAGGGCGCCCATCTCGTTGGCCAAGGTGGGCTGGTAGCCCACGGCGGAGGGTAGGCGGCCCATCAGCGCGGAGACTTCCGAGCCGGCCTGGACGTAACGGAAGATGTTGTCGATAAACAGCAGCACGTTCTGGTGCTCGTGGTCCCGGAAGTACTCGGCCATGGTCAGGCCGGTGAGGGCCACCCGCATACGGGCCCCGGGGGGCTCGTTCATCTGGCCAAAGACCAGGGCGGTCTTCTCAATAACGCCGGACTCGGTCATCTCCCGCCACAAGTCGTTGCCCTCGCGGGTGCGCTCGCCCACGCCGGTGAAGATGGAATAGCCGCCGTGCTCGGTGGCGATGTTGCGGATAAGCTCCTGAATGAGCACGGTCTTGCCCACGCCGGCGCCGCCGAACAGGCCAATCTTGCCGCCCTTGGCGTAGGGGGCCAGCAGGTCGATGACCTTAATGCCCGTCTCCAAAATCTCCACCGCGGCGCTCTGCTGGGCAAAGCCCGGCGGGTCCCGGTGGATGGGCCACTTCTCCTTGCAATCGGCCGGGCCCTTGTCGTCGATGGTGTCGCCCAGCACGTTGAACATCCGGCCCAGGGTCCCCTCCCCCACAGGCACGCGGATGGGCCCGCCGGTGGCGGTGACAGCCATGCCGCGGGTAAGGCCCTCGCTGGTGGCCAGGGTGATGCAGCGCACCGCGCCGTCGCCCAGATGCTTTAAAACCTCCAGCACCTGGGTTTCGCCGCCGTTTTCCACGGTCAGGGCGTCGTAGATTTTGGGCAGCTTCCCGCTTTCAAACTGAACGTCCACCACAGGCCCCAGGACCTGCAGCACCTTCCCTTGATTTCCTTCCATGAAAGGGACCCCTTTCTTCTATGGTTTCTCGGGGGCAACCCCCGGCAGCATTCTCAAAACAAACCGGCGCCCTACTGCTGGTTCAGGGCCTCGGCGCCCCCGGCAATCTCGGTGATTTCCTGGGTGATGGCCCCTTGGCGGGCCCGGTTGAACTCTAGGGACAGCGTTTTCAGCATGTCCCTGGCGCTTTCCGATGCGGAATCCATGGCGCTCATGCGGGAGCTCTGCTCGCTGCAGAAGGACTCCACCAGCGCCGCGAATATATACCCCCGGATGACGCCGGGCACCAGCACATCCAGCACCGCCTCGGGAGAGGGCTCGTAGCGCACCACGTCCCGGTACTGGTCGGCCTCGGAAAGGCCCCGCCGGGCGCTGAGCATGGCCCTGTCCAAAGGCAGCAGCTTGATGATCTCCGGCTCCATGCGCATGGCGGAATAGGAGTGGGTGAACACCAGGTAAATCTCATCCAGGGCGCCCCGCTCGTACAGGTCCACCAGCGTGTCGCAGATGTCCTGGGCGCGGTCCAGTGTGGGGTCTTGGGCGGTGTACATAAACTCCGCGTCAATGGGGATGTTCTTCTTCTCAAAGTAGTGGCGCCCCATCTGGCCGATGAGGAACAGCGTGGAATCCTGCTTGCGGGCCAGGTAGCTCTCCGCCAGCTTCAGCACGTTGTGGTTGTAGGCGCCGGCCAGGCCCTTGTCCCCTGTGATGACCACAAAGCCGGTCTTGCGCTCCTCCTTGGGCTTGTGGTGGCCCTCGATGTAGCGGTGCTGCAGCTGGGGGGAGTGGCGGAAAATATCCAGGATGGTTTTGGCCAGCCTGTCAAAATAGGGCTCCACTTCCTGCAACTGCTTGCGGGCCTTTTTCACCTTGGCGGAGGAGATCAGATACATGGCGTTGGTGATTTTCAACGTCTGCTGGATGCTCCGCATCCGGCCGCGAATCTCGGTTATGCCTGCCATGTGGCGCTCACCTGCTTCTTATAGGCTTCGCAGCACTCCCGGATGGCCTGCTCCCCTTCGGGGGAGAGCTCGCCGGTGCTGTTGATGGCTTCCATCACGTCGGGGCGGGTTTCCTCCATGGCGTCCGCCAGGCCCCAGGCAAACTCCCGGGTGCGCTCCACCGGCACGTCGGCCAGCAGCTTTTGGGTGGCGGCATAGAGAATGACCACCTGCCGGGCCACGCTCATGGGGTGGTACAGCGGCTGCTTGAGAATTTCCACCAGGCGGTTGCCGTGGTCCAGGGCCTCTTTGGTGGCAGAGTCCAAATCAGAGCTGAACTGGGTGAACACCTCCAGCTCCCGGAACTGGGCCAGGTCGATCCGCAGGGAACCGGCGATTTTCTTCACGGCCTTGGTCTGGGCGGCGCCGCCCACACGGGACACGGACAGGCCCACGTTTACGGCGGGCCGCACACCGGACAGGAACAGGTTGGACTCCAAATACAGCTGGCCGTCGGTGATGGAAATCACGTTGGTGGGGATATAGGCGGACACGTCGCCGGCCTGGGTCTCGATGATGGGCAGGGCGGTGATGGAGCCGCCGCCATACTGGGGGGCCATGCGGCAGGCGCGCTCCAGCAGCCGGGAGTGGAGGTAGAACACGTCGCCGGGGTAGGCCTCACGGCCAGGGGAGCGCCGCAGCAGCAAGGACAGGGTGCGGTAGGCCACGGCGTGCTTGGACAAATCGTCGTAGACAATGAGCACGTCCTTGCCCTGGGCCATAAAGTACTCCGCGATGGCCACGCCGGAATAGGGGGCGATGTACTGCACCGGGGCGGGCTCGCTGGCGGAGGCACTGAGGATGATGCTGTACTCCATGGCGCCGCCCTTTTCCAGGCTGTTGTAAATCTTGGCCACGGTGGAGTTCTTCTGGCCGATTGCCACGTAGATGCAGATGACGTCCTGGCCCTTCTGGTTCAAGATGGTGTCAATGGCGATGGAGGTCTTGCCGGTCTGGCGGTCACCGATAATCAGCTCCCGCTGGCCACGGCCGATGGGCACCATGGCGTCCACGGCCAAGATGCCCGTTTGCAGCGGCACGGTGACAGACTTCCGGGTGACAACGCCGGAGGCCTCCCGCTCGATGGGCATGGTGGCAGTGGTGTGGATGGGCCCCTTGCCGTCGATGGGGTTGCCCAAGGCGTCGATGACGCGGCCCAGCATCTCCTCCCCAGCGGGGACATCGGCCCGGCGGCCGGTGCGGCGCACCAGGTCCCCTTCCTCAATGCCCTCCTCCGGGCCCAGCAGGGCGCAGCCCACGCTGCCTGTCTCCAGGTTCATGGCCAGGGCGCGCACCCCGTTTTCAAACTCCAAAAGCTCGCCGTACATGACGTTTTCCAGGCCATACACGGTGGCAATACCGTCCCCGACCTGAACGACGGAGCCGGTTTCGCTGACCTGGGTCTTTTGCTCATACTGGGAAATTTCCTCTTTCAGTATGGATACGATTTCTTCCGGTTTGCCGTTCAAAGCTCATTCCCTCTCTTTCAGCGAGCGCCGCAGGCCGCGCAGCATGCCCCGCACGCTCTTGTCGTAAGTGGTGCCCTGCAGGTGGATGACAAAGCCGCCCAGCAGCTCCGGCTCCAGCTTTACCTGGAACTCCACCTTGGAAAGGCCGTGGCGGCGCTTTAACACTTCCTCAATGCGGGCCAAATCCGCGGGGGCCGGCTGGCGGGCGCAGCAGTACACCGCCTGGGCGCCGCCCTCCCGCTCCAGCTTCAGCTGGTGATAGCGCCCCTGGATGGCGGGCAGCAGGGCCAAGCGCTCCCGGGCGCACAGCAGCCGGAAAAAGGAGAGCAGCTCCTTGCCCACCGTGCCCTCCAGCAGGCGGCACAGCACCCGGTCCTTCTCCTTCCCGGGGATACAGGGGTTATTCAGGGCCTGCCACAGGGCGGCGTCCCCGGTGAGCAGCCCCGCAGCTTTTTCCAGCCCGGCCTCATCCTGGGTCAAGTCCAGCAAGGCCAGGGCGTAACGTGTCTCCAGGGTCCTCATGGCTTGTCACCGGCCTCGGAAAGGAAGGAATCCACCAGCTTGCGGTCCGATTCCTCATCCAGCTCCTTCTGGGACAGCTTGGAGGCGGTGAGCAGCACCAGCTCGGTGACGTTTTCCTGCACGCCCCGGAGCATCTCGTCCCGCTCCCGCTCCATCTCCGCCCGGGAGCGCTCTTTCTCCTTGGCGGCGTCCGCCTGGGCGGTTTTCAGGATGCTGCTGTACTCCTTCTGACCCTGGGCCTTGGCATCGGAGATGATTTGGGCCGCCTGGGCCTGGGCCCCCTGAAGCTGCTCCTCATACTGGGTGTTCAGCTGCTGGGCCTTCTGCTTCTGCTCCTCGGCGTCTTTTAAGTTGTTCTCAATCTCCGCCGTGCGGCTCTCCATCATCTGGGTGATGGGCTTAAAGAGGAAATGCTTTAACAGCAGGAACAGGATTAACAGGTTGACTATGGTCCAAACGATGTCCCAATCCAGCTCTAACATGCCGATACGCCCCTTTCCCTAACATTGAAAATCCGAAGCTTTTTTAGCTGAACAGAATCAGCATGATGCCGATGACCAGGCCGTAAACAGCGGTGGCCTCGGCCAGGGCGCAGCCGATGAGCAGGCTGCTCTGAATCTTGTCGGCGGCCTCGGGCTGGCGGGCGATGGCGTCCACAGCCTTGGCGGTGGCAAAGCTGATGCCCAGGCCGGCGCCAATGCCGGTCAAAACTGCGATAGCGGCTCCAAGTGCAACACTCATGGTAATCTTCTCCTTTGATTCTCTCTGGTTTTTAAAAGGATTGTATTGAAGAACGGGCGGTAAGCCCGTGGCTTCCCATTTTTTATTCCATGGTCTCCTGCGTGAACATGGCGGTGAGGAACACGAACACCACCGTTTGGATGATGCCGTCGAACACATCGAAGTACATGCTGGCCGCCAGGGGCAGGCCCACAGGGATGGCAATCTTAATCAGCTCCATAATGATGAAGGCGCCCAGCACGTTGCCAAACAGCCGCATGCACAGCGACAGGGGCCGGATGATGACCTCCATCAAGTTGATGGGCAGCAGCAGGGGCGTGGGCTCCAAAAACTTGTGCAGCCCGCCTTTCAGGCCCTTGTAGCGGAAGCTGGAGCCGTAAATCAGCCCGCAGCTCATCAAAGCCAGGCCCGCCGTAACGTTTAAATCCTTGGTGGGGGGCGTGATGCCGAACAGGCCAATCATGTTGGCCAGGCCCAGGTACAGGCCAATGGTGCCAAAGTAGGGGGCAAAGCTTTTCCAGTGCTCGCCCATATACTTCTTGGCGAACTTGTTCATAAAGCCCACGTACATCTCCGCCACCAGCTGGGCCTTTCCAGGTACCTTCTTTAAGTGGCGCGTGCACAGGATGGAGAGAAGCACCAACACGGCCATAACCACCCAGGTGATCACCACGGACTGCCCCACGGGGATGCCCCCGAAAAGGGGGATGGTAAAGGCGGTAGGGTTGTTCAATTCCTCCATCAGTTGGTCGCGAATCCCGTCCAAAAACGTTCACCCTCTTCCCTCAACAAAAAAGCGTTTCAAAACAGAGGAAACCCGGAACACAGCCCGAATTTCCAACCATCCCCCAGCATACGCTTTCTTTGTTGCACTGTCAAGTGGGGCCCCTAAAAATTGTAGATGCAACTAAATTGTTTTCCTTGCCCCACCAAAATAACAGCAAAATGCCGTTCTCTCTGTTTTACTGGTATTCCTGTGTTTTTTGCATCCAGTTTTTGGGGAAAGCTAACGAGGAAACAGTTCGGCCCAGACCTGTTTCCGCTCCGCCCAGCCTGGAAAGGAAACCCCAGCACAGCGCCTTGCCCCCATCCAGCGCGGGGATTTTGACCAACCCAGATGCACTGCGCCCGGCCAAACTCCCCCCCATGGCTAAGCCCTTCCAATCCCCGACCAACCACACCCCGCGCACGTGCGCAATTCTCTCGATAAGCGCGGGCCATAAGCCCGCCGCCATGGGCGCAACTTGTCCCGTGCGGCCACGCACCGCGGAATGCAAGAAGGGCGGGGATTGCTCCCCGCCCTCCTTGCTTGAAAAAGGAGATTTATGAAAAAGAAACTTGTACTCACATTAGTTGGCACTGGACTGGCTGCTCAGGCCGGTGTTCTCCGAGAGAACCAGGTCAATTTGCAGGCTTTGGCCGGTGCTGTAACGGTACACCGTCAAAGTCACGGTGTCACCGGGCTTCATGTCGGCAATATAGGTGGCGATGGTGCCGGCGCTGGTTACCTGGGTGTCGCCAATGGCGGTGATGATGTCATTGGCCTGCAGGCCAGAGCGGGTGGCTTCCTCGCTGTTGACCTCGCCCACCAGGAACCCGGAGGGCACATTGTTCCAAGCCGCCTGCAGAGCGTTCAAATACTGGCCAGTGATGCCCAGCATGGGACGGTCCTGCACATAGCCGTACTCCATCAAATCGCTGACAATAGGCTGCACCGTATCAGACGGAATAGCGAAACCCAGGCCCTCATATTCGGTGGCGGCAATCTTGGAAGAGTTGATGCCCACCACACGGCCGTTCATATCCACCAGAGCGCCGCCGGAGTTGCCGGGGTTGATGGCCGCGTCCGTCTGGATGCAGTTGACGGTGTAGCCGGTGTCGCTGTTGGTGACAGGGCGGTTCAGGGCGGAGACGTAACCAAAGGTCACGCTGGAGCTGAGCTGCAAGCCGCCGGGGTTGCCAACGGCCATCACTTCGTCGCCCACCTGCAGGTCGGCGGAATCCGCAAATTCCGCGGCGGTCAGGCCGGTGGCGTCAATCTTGATAACAGCCAGGTCGGTCTGGGTGTCCTCGCCTACCAGGGTGGCCTCGTACGAGACGCCGTCGGAGGTGACAACCTCCAGCTTGCTGGCGCTGTCAATCACGTGCTGGTTGGTGACGATGTAGCCATCTTCGGAAATGATGATGCCGGAGCCTTCCCCAGCCAGGGAGCCAGCGGAACCGTCATCGCTGCTGCCACCGCCAAAGTAGAAGCCTTGGCTGGTGATTTGGTAGTTCTGGATGCACACCACAGAGGGGATGACCTTCTGGGCGGCTTCCTGGCGAGACAGGCTGTCAGTGGTCACCACATTGCTGGAGGTATCGCCGCTGTCGTCTGCCTGCCGGTACAAGGTAAAGGCTGCCGTTTCACCGGAGCCGGTGTTCTCAATGTTGATAAAGCCTGTTTGAATCATGGCCGCGAAAATGCCCACGCTGGCGAAGGAAACCACCGCGCAGCACAGCACCGCTGCCACCACCCGCAAAGCCACCTTTTTGGCCTTTTTGCCGTCCCGGTGCTTTTTGAGCTTGGGCTGGACCGGCGTGTACGCAGGGACATTGCTCTGCTGGCCGTTCCAGGTGTAGGTATTGGCCGCCTGGGGCTGGTTGCCATACTGCCATCCGGTCTGGGTGGGGTACGGGCTCTGCTGCCCCTGCCCGCTGTAAGAGCCGGGCTGCTGGCCATAGCCAGAAGCGGTGTACGTGGTCTGCTGCTCGCTGGGGGCCCTATCCTTTACCTCGCTGCCGGTGTAGTGGTACTCGGCAGAGGCGGGCGTCTCCGGCTGGGAGGCGTTCACGGGTTCCTCTTCTTTGGCTGTATCCTGCTCCAAGGGCTCGTTGTCCTTGGCGTTGTTGGTAGTGTTGTTTTCATCGAAGGGATTATACATAAACCATTGCTCCTTTCCAAGCGTTGGGGTTTCAAGCACTCTCCAAGGGGCTCTCCTTTTCTCCCCTTGTTGTGTCTTTATTATCCCCTAGCTATGTGAAAAGGATGTGACGGCTTGTGGATTCTTCGATGATTTTTCAAAAAGTTTTTTGCCTGCTTTGGCAGGTAGGAGCGGCGCTCCTATAAAACGCTTGTCATCCCAGCTTTTCCAGCAGGTGGCTTTTTTTCAAGGCCAGCCGGATGGCCGCGCACAGGGGCACGGAGACAATCACCGCGATGACGGCGTTCACCCCAGAGGTGACAGCCTTTGTGGCCACGGAGAGGAGCACAGGACCCAAGGCGCTGCCCAGCAGCATACCCTCGATAAAGCTCTTGCCCAGGTACAGCACCATGTAGGTGGCGCTGCCCGCGATGGCCGCCAAAATGTTCTGGCCGTGGTTTTCCGCACGGCTGCCCTTTGCCCAGGCTATCCAGCCGCACACAGCGGCCAGCATAAACTTAAAGGCAAAGGTAAAGGGCGCGGAAGCGATATACGCCGGGTTTGTCATGTCGTAGAGGGCAGAGCCGAGCCCAGCGGCCAGGCCGCCGCCCACAGGCCCCAGCACTAAGCCGGAGAGCAGGCAGAAGATATTGCCCAAATGGATGCGGGTCACGTCCCCAATGGCAACGGGGATAGGCACGCTAATCATGCTGGAGACAAACACCAGCGCGGCGAATACAGCGGTTAAAGTGACACGGTAAATCCATTTACTTTCTTGCTTCATCACAAAACATCTTCTTTCTGAGCACGGCGGGGGCGAAAGCAAACCCCACATGCCGCACTCTTATTATAAACGATTCCGGCGGGATACGCCAGTGTTTTTTCAAAAGGCTATGTCACAACAAACAGTTGATAAATAGCCATTTTTATAGGGGAGTATCA